>Ga0193962_1001595_pt1 | contig 10535 bp, 11 predicted proteins | sample FB_5_MG_FD_140335 | JGI IMG/M metagenome (GOLD analysis project Ga0193962, IMG submission 140335) | Microbial mat bacterial communities from the Broadkill River, Lewes, Delaware, United States - FB_5_MG | ecosystem: Environmental > Aquatic > Freshwater > River > Microbial mats | place: USA...
ACTTCTGGTCATAAACAATACAGCTGTTGGTAATTGCTAGCAACGTAGAGACAAGGCACTGCCTACAAATTATCTTTACCGCAAAAACTATAAGCCAAACTTCTGGTCATAAACAATACAGCTATTGGTAATTGCTAGCAACGTAGAGACAAGGCAGTGCCTACAATTAATCTTTACCGAAAAAACTATAAGTCAAACTTCTAGTCATAAATAATACAGCTATTGGTAATTGCTAGCAACGTAGAGACAAGGCACTGCCTACAATTAATCTTTACCGCAAAAACTATAAGCCAAACTTCAAGTCATAAATAATACAGCTATTGGTAATTGCTAGCAACGTAGAGACAAGGCACTGCCTTGTCTCTACAGCTTCACAGTAAACAAAAACTATCATACTGTTTTAGCATTTCACTGTACTATTATTCACATCAATCAACAACATTGTTACAATATGGCATAACATCAGCCCTAATTCCGAAAATAGAATTAAACTTGCTAAAGGTTTTTATATCAAAAAGCCATCTGTAAAAAATAATATGAATTAACACTTTATAAACAATGAGAAAATTTGGGTTACTACTTGCTGCTTCGCTAATATTTATGAGCGTTTCGGCACAAGACGACACAAACTACAAAGAGTTTGAGTTTACAAACAAAGTAAACATTAAAACAACACCTGTTAAAGATCAGCAGCGCACAGGAACATGCTGGAGCTTTGCAACAACCTCGTTTATTGAAACAGAGCTGTTACGTATGGGCTACGGCGAGGTTGATTTATCGGAGATGTATTTTGCACGTCATGGATACGAAAATAAGGCTATGCAATATTTCCGTTATCAAGGAAACAACAATTTTGGTCAGGGCGGACAGGCTCACGATGTTTTAAACGTTGTAAAACAGTGGGGTTTTGTGCCAGAGAATGCATATATGGCGCTTAACTACGGCGAAACAATTCATGTTCATGGCGAAATGGAGGCTAGTCTGTTAGGTGTTTTAGACGCTGTAATAAAAAACAAAAACCGCAAAGTTACTCCTGTTTGGTTTGACGCTTACAAAAGCATTTTAGATACATATTTAGGCAGCGAGCCAACTAATTTTGCTGTTAACAATAAAACTTTTGCCTCGGCTAAAGATTTTCAGAACCATACTAAGTTTAACACCGACGATTATATAGAAATTACTTCGTACAACCATCACCCATATTATTCGCAATTTGTATTAGAGATTCCTGATAACTGGTCGCACGATTTATACTACAACTTGCCAATAGAAGATCTTATTGCTGTTATGGACAATGCCGTAGCTAATGGATACTCGGTTTGTTGGGATGGCGATGTTAGCGAAAAAGGGTTCTCGCACAAAAATGGTTTAATGATTTTACCTGCTAGCCAAGTTGAAGAGATTGCCGACAGCGAAAAACTTAAGTGGGAAAAATTGTCGGACGAAGATCGTGCTAAGCAAATGTACAGCTTTACAGCTCCTGTTCCAGAAATAAACGTTACTCAAGAAAATCGTCAAGAAAATTTCGATAACTACAAATCAACCGACGACCACTTAATGCACCTTGTTGGAACTGCTAATGATAAAAACGGCACTAAATACTACCTTATTAAGAACTCGTGGAACACCGACAGTAACAATATGGGCGGTTACCTTTACATGAGCGAGTCTTATGCAAAGATGAAAACTGTTGCTATTATGATTCATAAAAAAGCTCTTCCAAAAGCTATTGCTAAAAAGCTTGGTATTAAATAATACATAGTTGTAAAATTACAATAGAGCCATATTTAATGTGGCTCTATTTTTTTGTTTTATAATTTAAGATGTAACTCCACTTAGAAAAACCTCCCAACTTAGAGAGATGGTATATAGAGTAAAAAAACGAGTAATAGTGGTAGACTGTTACTCGGGGTTGGGTGGATGTATTATAACGGCACGAGCCAAAGCAACCCAAACTAATAGCGAAAAAAAATAATAGTTAACATTGCGGGAGCTAAAGCCAATTTGGAATTTGATATTATAATAATAGGATTTAGTTAATTTTGATTCTGTCATTTTCCGATAACCCCTCTAAAATTTCAATTCTAATACCATCTGATAGACCAGTTTTTACATTTTGTTTTTTAATAATACCGTTTGAAGTAACAACTTCAACATAAGTTGAGTCGTTTTTGAATTTTATATTTCGTTCCTCAATTGTTAAAACATTCTCTCGTTTATCTAAAATTATATTAGCAATAGCTGTAAAACCAGAACGAATTAGTTTTTTGTCTTTTGGCATATAAACTTTTGCTTCAATTTCAAATTTCATTATGCCATTTTGCTCAATACCTTTTGGAGATATCCTGTATAGTTTTGCTTTAGTTTTAATATTATTTAAGGCTGTAATAGTAATATCGAATTTTTCGTTTTCATCTAAATATATTATATCCGATTCGTTAACCTTACCTCTAAAGACAAGAGAGTCTAAATCTGCAATTGATGCTATAGTAGAGCCTTCGTTAAAATTATTGCGTTCGATAATAGATGCGCCATCTTTTAAAGGAAGTTCCAGTATTGTTCCTGTTGATGTTGATTTTACAATATTTGAAACCTCTTTTTGCCCTGTAGAAAATCCTTCACGTATTATTTGTAGTTGATTAGTAGTAGAAATATACTCCTCCTTGCTTATCTCGAAAGACCTTTCAATTTTTTCAAATTCTGCTTTAGAAATGATTGATTTTTTATAAAGTTGTAAGTTACGGTTATAGTTAATTGCTTCTGTATCATAGTTTATTTTTGCTGTTTTAAGATTTTTTTCAGCAATTTCCACATTGTTTGGATTTGCAACAAGTTTAATTTTAGCAATTTTATCTCCGATTTTCACCTTATCACCAATTTTAACATATACTTTCTCTAAAATTCCAGAAATCTGAGATTTTAAAGTTATTTCTTTGGCTGGAAGTAAAACACCCGAAATTAATCGATTGTTTTCGATATTTGCAATTTGTGGTAGTTCGGATTCAATATTATTGAATTTTTCTTTTGCATCGATTTTTAATTTTATAATCCATAATGTTAGGAAAATGAAAAGAATTGATAAGATTACTTTTGATGTTTTACTCATATTGATAAATTAATATTGTTCGTGATTAATTGCTACAACAGGCATTATTTCTGCTGCTTTTTTAGCAGGGTATAGCCCTGCCAAACACCCTGATACTACTATTAGAAACATTGAAAGCAATGCAATTGGTATGTTAATTCCAAAATTGGAAATTAATACATCTTCTTTGTCATAAAATTGAGTTATGATTAAATTTACAAGGTTCGTAACACCTATTCCAAGGAGTAATCCAACTAATCCTGCAATAAAAGTAATGACTACCGATTCTGATAAAATCATCATTATTATTGAGTTAGATTTTGCACCAATAGCCTTTCTTATTCCTATTTCTTTAGTCCTTTCTTTTACTACTATTAACATTATGTTGCCTATACCTATTATACCACTAAGCAATAAGCAAACACCAATAAAAAAGAGGAATGCTTTTATTCCGTTAAATAATTTATCGAATGATTTAATTTGTTCGTCGAAGTTTAAGACAAACAATGCTTTTTCGTCAAATCTATCGAATCCAATGCGATTTGCGAGAATTTTTTTTAGTTTTATTTCAAAATCTTTTGTATTAACACCCGATTTTAATGTAAAGCCAAAAGTGTTGAATTCGTTACCTATATTATAATTTTCTTTTACCGAATTGAATGGAATGAAGATTGCATTTTGTTCGCTTTGTGTAAAAATATTCCCTTCGTCCAAAACACCAATTACTTTAAACCAAGTACCTGATATATTTATGAATTGACCAACAGCGTTGTTTTGCTTAAATAAAACCTTTTTTATTTTATTGCTAATAATTGCTACTTTTCGCTTCTCCGAATTATCGAGTTTATTAAAAGTTCTTCCATGGTCAATATCAAGGATTTTTATTTTAAAGTAGTCTTCGCTAATACCTTTAATTGTGTAAGCACCAAAGTTTTCTTTAAAACTAACTATTGAACGAGGGATAGTTGTTTCAGGTGAAATTGATTCGATTTCGGTAAATCTCTTTCCTATTATATTAACGTCTTCTTCGTTAAATAAAATTAATTTACCCTCTGTCATTCCTATTTCAACCGAAGAGCTTTGCCCTCCATAAACCCAAAGGCTATTTTGAGCAAAGCTACCAAATAATTTCATTATTCCTGTTTGAAATCCATTACCAGCTCCTAATAGGATCACAAGAATGAATATTCCCCAAGCAACACCAAAACCTGTTAAAATGTTGCGTAGTTTATTCTGTTTTAAAGAATGAATAATATCTTCTAATTGATTTATTGTAAACATTATTAAGAGTGTTAAACTAGTTTGCTAATTCCAGTTCGTTCCAATATTCACTATAAAGATTATCGGTTAACAATAAATCGTTGTGATTGCCTTTTGCAACTACTTCGCCATTATCTAAAACATAAATACGGTCGCTTATATCTTTAAGTATATGTAGGCGATGCGATATGAATAAAACAGATGTTTCGTTTTTCAACTTTTTAAGTAACTCTAATGTGAATCTTTCGGTTTTGCGATCCATTGCACTTGTTGCTTCATCAAGAATTAAAAGTTGAGGTTTTTTATACAATGCACGTGCTAAAGCTATTATTTGTTTTTGACCACCTGAAAGATTAATGCCTTCTTCGCCTACAATTGTTGCATAGCTTTGAGGAAATGATTCAATATATTTATCGAATCCATAATCCTTGCAAAATTTTAATATCTGTTCGGCTTCTTTTGTTGTATCACCCAAGCATATATTGTCAACCACAGTGCCATTAAAAATATGGATGTCTTGAGGAACAACACCTAATATACTTCGCCAATCGTTTGTGTTTATTTTATGTAATGGAAATCTGTTGTTTATAATAATGTCGCCTTGCTCGTGAGTATAAAATTTTTCGATTATCTGGCTTAGCGTGCTTTTACCACAGCCACTTTCGCCAACAATTGACACGATTTCATTTTTATTTAGTTTTATATCGATGTTTTTTAATAGTTGTTTTCGCCCTGCAAAGCGGAATGATAGTTTGCTGATATCGAGTGATTCAAAATTTATTTTTTGAACTTCTTGATTGTTTATTTCGGGCTCGATACTTACAAACTCAAACATACGCTCGAATGCAACTTTTGCCTCATTAATAGGAATAGCAATAAGAGCCAGATTTGTAATTGTTGGAATTAGTGATGAGCTGATACTTAATATTGCCATTAACTCACCAAGTTTAATAATATCGGCATAAACATAATATGAACCCAGTGACAATATTGAAATCAAGAAGATAACACTTGCAAAACCAGTTACAAGGGAAAGCTTAATGCCAATCTTCCCCAAGTTGAATGATTTATTTTGGAAATCGCCATATATTATTTGATTCACATTTCCGAAAAAATCTTGCTTGTTGAAGTTTTTTATTGCGGCAACACCTTGCATTGTACTTACATAATTGCTTTCGCTATGAGCATAAGAGCCCATAACCTCTTTTTGTGATGCAATAATTTTTTTATTATAACGATAAACTAGAAAGAAATATATTGGTAAACTAGCAATTGCAATTAATCCAATTTTCCATGAGTAAATCATTAAGAATACAATTGATATTATTGCTACAAGGGAATCGATTATAAAATTACCCGCAATTTGTCCGATAACTCTTTGAATACGGTTTGTGTCGTTTAAACGAGCAACAAGTTCGCCAATTTTACGAGTGTCGAAAAATGATTTTGGTAGGAACAGTAATGAATCGTAAAAATGTTTAATAATGCGATTGTTGAAATTTTTACTCTGCGTAATTAAGAAAAATTGACGTATTGCAGTGAACCCAACTTTTATTAAAAGCAGAAAAGTAACTAACCCAATACCAAGAAACAGTTTAGAAAAGTCTTTAGACGGTAATATATCGTCGATAAGCTTTTGGGAAAAGATTGCCATTGCCATTCCCAAAACAGAAACTACAATACCAATAATTAGGCTTAAAGATAGAATATCAACATCTTCTTTTATTAGTTGTATTATCCATCTCTTTTTTGATTGTTTTATTGATTCAGCTTTTTTGAACAGGCTGTTTGGTTGTAGTGTAAGGCATAATTTTGAAACCCATACTTTTTTAAGTTCCTCAATGGTGTAATATACTAGCCCTTTTGCAGGGTCGCTTATAATAAATTTATTGTTTTCGTATCCAAAGCAAACTACATAATGTTGTAATCTGTTGTCTATTATTACATGTAGTATGACAGGCTCGGCGTGTTCTATTAATCCTTTAATGTCGGACTCGCATCCTAGTGCATCGAAACCAAGAGTGTTAGCAGCCTGGTATAAACCTAAAAGGGTTGTACCTGTTGTGTCTGTTCCGCTTAGTTCACGAAGTTTTTCGAGCGAACCAATACCACCATAATAATTTATTAAAGTTAATAAGCAAGCAACACCACAATCGGATTGACCTTGTTGCAGAATGGTTTTAGATTTTATTTTTTTAATATCGAGCATAGTTACATTTTAAGGTACTTTATTAATGCTTCTATTTTTACTTCGCCTCTGAAGCTCTTTACTAAATGGTGGCTTGAATTGTATATGTAACTTGATGGAATTAAATTAACCCCCATTAAATTTTGTACTACGTAATCTTTATCGCAAAGAAATTTAATATTATCGTAATCGTTTAAGAAATACCTTATAGCAAACTCTTTAATATCATTTACAGAACTACTTGAGATGAAAAAGATTTGATGGTTTCGAAAACTTTCTATATTGACAGTAATCTGTTCTGCCTCATACTTACAATGGTCACAATCTGGATTAAAAAAAACAAATAAACATGACGACTCTTGAGAGATATACTTTGAGCAAAATTCTGTTTCATCTACATTATAGATACAAAATTCGGGAATGCTTTTAATATTTTGGGCTACTATTTTTTTGTGTTCTGTTTTTTTTATAATTGAGTGAATAAAGAATAATAGCATGGCAATAACCATCAAGATTATTGAATACTTGACAATACTTTTCATTTACAAGAAATTTGAAAGATTAAAAAAAAGAGCTTAAGAATCAGCTAATATTAACAGTTAAGAACATTACAAAAACCACCCAAATTAGCAATCCAACTCCATATGTATACATAACAAATTCAAAAGCTTTTCCGAATTTTTTGCCGGTTTCTGTAGCAAACAGTTTAGCTAAGGCAAGCCAATATAAGAGCTCAAATACGTTTACTAAACGCAAAGGGTAGACAAACAATTGATCTAGTTCGCCAGAATTGAAAAGATTGAGTAAGGAAAGAGGATAGAAGAATTGTAGTTCAGCATAGGTGTAGTCAATATTAATAAGCAGAAACCATAATAGCGTCATTAATAATGGTATAAGAAATATAGTTTCAAGTTTTATAATCCAGTTTAGGATTTTACCCCAAGAAATTTTGATGTTAATGAAGATTAACCCGATTTTTAGGCAAACTGTAATTAATATAACTTTGATTAATAATATGATGGGAGTTAATAAATATCCTATTATCATATATTTATTACTTCTTAATATTAACTGATCTATTTGGCCTTTTGATAGCTGTTCTCCATATATTTCATAAAAAAATAAACTTTTATAAAGATATTGTTTTGATATTATATTTAGGGTTATAACGATGATATTTATTCCTATGAAAAAATACCATTTATTTTTATTTAATATGCTTTGCATTGTGATTTCAAAAATTGAATAAAGTTATAGTTTGTAGATATTCTTAGATTAAAGAAGCTGATTAGGATACACTAGTATCCTAATCAGCTTCTTGTATTACTGCTGGTGAGTGTTGTAAGACAAGGAGATTTAGTTGTGTTTTTGATCCTTATTCACCTTTATTTTTATATCTATTATTAGATATTTTTATAAAAATGAGTATTAATACAATTAGTATAATATCCCATTGAATTTCCTTCATGCAAGCATAAAAGCCGAGTTTATATGAGTAAATTATTTTCAAAACTATAAAGAAAATAATTATAAGTAAAAATGGTTTAAATTCCTTAAAAGATATAGGTTTCATTGTGCTGTTTTTATTACTTAGCATTGAAGGATACCTTCTTTGAACCATTGATTCGATAGAATATTATGATTCAAAGAAGATAAACCATCAATGCTTTAGTTGTTGATTAGTGAATTATTGCATTAATTCAGGATGACAATTTTCTAAATAGTCGTAATACATGGCTGCATAAGGTACTGCTAATAGGGCTGCTGCGAGCCCGCCTGTGCTAACTGCTGTTATGCCCATTCCTAAAGCACCAGCTAAAAGAGATGCTTTTTGCATCCAACAAGGAGCTCCACCTTCAATATCCTCCATTTGATTTAATTCTAAAGTTTTCATTTTAAAAACGTATTTAGTTTATACCACTCAGTTTTTTAAGAAGCAGATATTGCGAGTGGCGTAAACAATTCTGATTCTATTACTAAACATTACCTAGGATTTTAATAACGTGTACAAAAATATTTAATAATACACATTGTTTTACCAAATGGTACATTTACCTTAATGAATGGATAATTTTACATTATGAATGGTTGTTTTAGCTTGATGAACACTGTACGTTTTTTTTTTACAGAATTGCCAGCAATTCTATTTTTCTTCTTTTTGAAAAGGAAGCTAAATAAATCAAAAGTAACTTGGATTAAAACGATATGAATCAAAACTCCAAAAATAAAGGAGCGGTTCTACAAATACGAACCACTCCTAACTTTCTGCTAATCTTTATTGTTTTTTCTAATTGAAATAAAGATATTAATACAGCCTAACACTATTGCAGTGACACCTATTATATGATACCATTTATCAGAAATTAGCCCTGGTCTTATGCTAAAAATTAATAATGTAGAAACAATAAGAATCACATAAATAAGCATTACCAGTTTGCTATTATACTTATGCTGCTTCACAGGCAAGAGATAAAGCAGTTCCAGCAACAACAAAAGCAAGTGGGCAAACTATACCAAAAGCCAAAGCAGCAAGTGACGAAACTCCAAAGGCAATATTATGAGCCTGACATGCTTCTTTTAAAGTTAACCCACCTTCAATAGACTCCATTTGATTAAAATCTAAAGTTTTCATTTTAAAAACGTATTTAGTTTATACCACTCAGTTTTCTTTAAGAAGCAGATATTGCGAGTGGCGTAAACAATTCTGGTTCTATTACTAAACTTTGCCTAGGATATTTAATAACGTAAATAAAAATATAATAAGATGCACTTTGTATTACCAAATGGTACATTTACCTAACGAGTGGTTTGTTTAGCAAAATGATTGGTAGGTTTAGCGTTTAAACGTTGCACTTTTTTATAGAATAGATAACAATTCTGTTTTTTTTCTTCTTGAAATAGGAATTGAAACACCTGTATTAAGAATTATTTGAGGTTGAGTTTTGTTAGATTGTTTTTCTAAAAACATTAGATTTACTAGAGTATTTCTGTTTGTTCTAAAAAAACCAAATTGTGATAATTCCTCTTCAAATAGCTTCAAACTTTTGCTTACTGATATTCTTCTGTCAATTAAGTGGAAAGTACAGATTGTTGAATCACAAGTAATGTGAGTAATATTCTCAATTAATACTTGATGGATTTGTGTTTTTTCTTTTAAAATAATTCTTTCTCCTTTTTGTGAATTGTAATTTATTCGCATAATTTATTTTAATTTAGGTTTGATGTATACAATTTAAAAAGTATCTATTTCTATTCTTTAGAAAACAAACTAACACTTAAGCATTAGTTGTTCTTAAGATAATTCTAATCGCAATTTCTGTTTAGCTAAAAAAGCATTAACAATTGAGTGGTTATTAATGACAAATTATAATTAGAGCTCTAAAATAGTAATTATTGTTTTATTGATCATTTATTCTTTTAAGGTTAGTTTAGTATTAAAGTTTTATTTAGCCTTGATACTTATAACCTAACAAAACCCAAAAACCTTTTATTCCCTTATTTTTTGAATTGCAAATTTAATAAACATAATAAATAGATATTCAGTATTTATACGGATAAGTTTAAATAGTAAGAAGTGAAAACCCAAAATCACAATATTACTACTTCATAATATCACCATTTCACTGCTCTCTAATAACCAATAACCAAGTTCTAAATACTAAAAAACCCCTTCGCGCGTTTGCGCCTTAGCGATTTCCCTTTTCACTTTCTTGTCAATACCTAAATCACAATATTACTATATCACTATTTCACTGATTTCTAATAACTAAGTTCTAACAATTGAAAAGTTGAAAGTTGAAGGTTGAAAGTTGAAGTTTGAAAGTAAGAAGTTGAAGTTTGAAAGATGAAATATCCCAATTTCACACCATTCAAACTACAATCGCCCAAACGGCCTAGCAATAAAAGTGGGGACCCATTTGGTGAAGAAGTCGTGAAAAAATTGTACGAGCGTTTCGAAATATCTCCAGCTTGTAGAGATTATCCACGCTCGCTGATTTTTTA
>Ga0193962_1001596_pt1 | contig 10534 bp, 5 predicted proteins | sample FB_5_MG_FD_140335 | JGI IMG/M metagenome (GOLD analysis project Ga0193962, IMG submission 140335) | Microbial mat bacterial communities from the Broadkill River, Lewes, Delaware, United States - FB_5_MG | ecosystem: Environmental > Aquatic > Freshwater > River > Microbial mats | place: USA...
CACCCCATCCTTTTTTATATAATTTAAGAAATTTATGCTGATGCTAATTAAAGGCAAGTCTGCGACTTGTGGTTTTTTACTTGTAGATTATTTGCATTTTAAAGTTCTTTTCAATGTTGTTGCTATTGTTAGCATTACCACAAGTTACGCTTCGCTAAACTTGCAGCTCGTGCACTCCCTAATTTAACCCCTAAAATTAACTTCGTTGATTTAGCAAACAAAACCCCTACATCCCCTAAAGGGGACTTTAGCATACGCACGAATAAGCCCCTTCAGGGGTTTGGGGTAAAATACTTTCTAAAAACAACTACCACTAATGCACGCATTACAAATGCTCTTTTTCTGCTTTTTAACTCAAAAGCATCCTCGTTGAGCTACGCTAAACGAGGACAAGATGGGGGGAACTTACTAATTTTTCGAATGTTTTCTAAATGCTTGAATCATTTGATATATACCATATCCAATAAATATTTTGGCTATAAAATCAATAATAGTACCACCATTTCCAGAATCCATATTAATCCAAATATCACCACTCAATCCGCGAGTTGGATTAATAAAACGCACAAAACTGGCGATAGTATTTTCCCAACATTGCCAACAACTAATCTCAATATCAAAACCAATAACTGCCAAATTATATAGCGCAAAAAATATAATCGCTACAATTAGAGTAAATCCGAAACCCCTAAACCAACTTAATCCATTTTTATTTGACCAAGTATTCAACCTCAGCATCCAAACGTCGTTGAAAAATTCTGATTTTCTCTTAATCCTTTCCCACCAATTCTTTTTACTTGAGCTTACTTTCCAAAATGTTTTCTTTAAAATACCAGGATTCTCTTGAATAAATAAATCCTTATCATTTCTCAGCTCCTCTTTATAGGCGAACAATTCCAACTCATGAAAAACAAATCTATCTAGCTTATTATTTGTATTCTCGAAAATAAATTTCACGGCACAGCAAGTTGCTCGAAAGCTCGAAAAGGTTATATCTTTTGATAATGCTTCCGAATCAGCTTTATTTACTAATATATTTTTAAGTTCTTTTTTTGTTGGAAAACTAATATTATAAATTGATTGTTGACCTCTGAAATTATCATAAGAAAAATCGAATGCTTTTTTAAATATTGTACCCCTAAAAATAAGGAGCGATTTAATAGGGTCGTATTTATTTGCTATAAACCTAACATTATTATGAAAACTGGTGTTTTCGAATGAAGCAACATCTAAAAAATTACACCTGTAAAACTGATGGTATTTTGCAAACTTTGTTTTACCAAAATATACAAACGATTCAAAAGAAGTATTTTCAAATAACACCTCCTCCTTAAAAATAGTTTCAGAGAATAAAACTTTGTCTTTGAATACTACATCGGTTAAATCAACTTTTTTTTCAAAATCAATTCTTTCTAAACAAACATATTTATTAAAATGGGCTCCTTTAAAATTAAATTCCGCAGCTATCGTACTACGTGTAGAATTTGCTTCTGACCAATTTACAGTTTCTTCAAATACTGCATTACTAAAACTTGCATTTCCCTTAAAAGTTGTTTTGGAAAAATCTATTGAATTATAAAAATGAACATTATCAAAGCTGACATTATTGAATGACGTATCTGTAAAAGGATTATAATACTCGTTATTATCGACATCTATTTTTTCAAAACTAGAACCTTCAAAAGATGTTTTTCCGTTAAATGATGTTTTAGCAAAAGAAGTTTTTCCTTTGAATGTGCATTTAAGAATTGAAAACTCGTTTAAAATTGTTTTATCTAGAATAGAAAAACTGCTCTTAAAAGTATTTTCCAAGAAAAGGATATCCCCATTTATATCAGCTTTAGTTAAGTCGATGTAATCTTCAATTGTAGAAAATCGCAAAAGTGTTTTATTTTCAAATATTGTATTTTCAAAAGTCACTCCTTTAAGGGTCATATTATCAAAAGTGACAACACTCTTAAAATGGGTATTTTGTAATCGGAATTCTTCTTTTACCGTATTATTATTAAAAACTAATGGATTTTCAAAAGAGGTAACAGGATATATATCTGCGTTATTACCTATTATTAAACTACGTTCAAAAGTGTTATTACTAAATGTTGTTTCTTCTCCCTTAAATATTGATCCTGTAAAATCAACCTGACCAGTAAATGTTGTATCACCAATATATACATCATTAGCTTGCAAATACAGAGCATCTGTCACCCTTTTTATTTCAGAATCAACTATGGTTAGTCTTTTATGGCATTCTAATTTTATTAAATCTAATTGGCTTTTAACCTTTACTTCTTTTAAAGTTAAATTTCCGTCTATTACTGTATTATAGGTGTTACTCACGCCCAACATTAATCGTCTTCCAACTTCTACATTATTAAAAGTCAGGTTACCCTTAAAATTTATTCCGCTAAAAAGTACATTGCCTCTAAAATTGGTATTCCTAATCTCTAAATCACAATCTATTGAGTCTACAATTAAGTCTTCTCTTTGAAATATTATTTCGTTACAATCTTTTATTAAAATAGAATTTGTGTATTTCGATATTTCAGAAAGTTTGGACAAATATAAATTATCAACTGGTACATCATTATATTCAATCTGTACTGACAAACCTTTTCCCTTAGCCTCCTTTAGTATCTCTAATATTTTATCACCAAAATTGTTTAAACTGCATGATGATATTTCTAAATCAGATTTTAAGGCTCCTGTGCCATGTGATATACTATTGTGTTTATTTAAAATCTCAATAATTCCACGTGATTCAGCATATGCACTATACAGAACTATTAAATTATCTGTATTATAGTTTTTGATAAAGTCAATATTATAAGGGTTTTGTGAGCTATTCATAAAATATATTGTTTAGTTATTTATTTGTTTAGTTATTGTCTGGAAAAAGACATCGCATTCAACATTTTTACTGTTTTAAAACGAAACGTAAATGTACAACTTATCACACTAAATATTACACAGATTTGCTCTGCTATACACAAGTTTGCTCTGCTATACACAAGTTTGCCCTGCTATACACAGGTTTGCTCTGATATACACAGGTTTGCCCTGCTATACACAGAATTGCTCTGCTATACACAGTTTTGCTTTGCTATACACAGTTTTGCTCTCCTATACACAAGGTTGCCCTGCTATACACAGTTTTGCTCTCCTATACACAAGGTTGCTCTGCTATACACAGTTTTGCTCTCCTATACACAAGGTTGCTCTGCTATACACAGGTTTGCCCTGCTATACACAAGGTTGCTCTGCTATACACAGGTTTGCTCTGCTATACACAGTTTTGCTCTCCTATACACAGGTTTGCCCTGCTATACACAAGGTTGGGCTTCCTATACACAAGGTTTGCTCTCCTATACACAGGGTTTGGTGTTCCTATACACAAGGTTGGGTCTGCTATACATCAAACAACACAATAACCCTGTATAGCAATAGTATTTTTATGTATAGCAAGGCCATAATTAAGCATAAAAAAAGGAGACTTTTTACAATCTCCTTTATTATTCTGTTATTTACTAGGCTTCCTGTTCCTCTTTTTTGCCTCTGCGGTACTTATTTGTTCTATCGCGCATATATTTACTTGCGTATGCTTTGCAGTGCAATTTATCGTTACGGAAAACAAATCGTCCGTAGTCGCGTATTTCACCAACCAGCTCGTCTAATAAAGTAAATGCTTTATCGCGAATAACTTTGGTCTCTTCGTCAACATACATATGACCATTAACCTCGCCCAGCAATTCGGCCATTCTTTCGGCCTCGGCCGATGCCGTATCGCACTTAGTAACATCAAATTTCACCTCTTCAAGCAGCTCTTTGTTGTCGTTACCAAGAACAGCAAGCTCTGCTAAATCCTGAATAGCATCGGCATAAGAGTCGCCCTCTTTAATAGCATCGAGCTTAGTTAATAACTCAGGTTGTTTACGAAAAGCAAAGCTCATAGTATCAATAAGCTCTTTACGTAAACTCATCATAGCAGGCATAGCCTCTTTCCAAGCCAACATAGCATCTTTTTTCGATGTTGTTTTCTGCTCAAAATTAGCCTGAGCAGCTCTTGTAGCACCAGTTAGCAGAGCTAATCTTGCCAAATACTCGGGTTTAAAACCTACAGTGGTTAATACTGGTTGATCTTCGTTAGCACGAACACTCAACCCTTCAGTCTCTTGTAAATAAATGCCCATTGGCATTTCACTCTTTTTAATCTGTTCGTCTAAAACAGCTTTAATCTCGGGTAATAAATCTAGTAAAGCCTGTTGATCTGACATAGTTAATTAAATTTTAAAAGTTATTAAAAATCCAACCCACAAATCCGTCTCTCATTTATTTTTGTTTTTGCTTTTTATGAAATATTAGAGCGTAACTCCTTTTAAAAAAGCAACGTAATTTATAAAAACATTTTTTTACAACCAAAAATTAATTCGTTACAATCTGCATTTTTTTACATAATAAATTCCCCATTGTGAATAGCAACCCGACTTTTTGACACCATTAAAGCTACAAAAACTGAAGTTTTGTCGTAAATTATGTACAGATTTTGCTTTGGCATTTCAATTGAATAAATTCTTTCGAATAATTAGTATTAAAAAAACAGAAGATATGAACCTAGAGAAATTTACAATTAAAGCACAAGAGGCCATTCAGCAGGCTCATCAAATTGCTGTTACAAACGGTAATCAGGCAATAGAGTGCGGTCACTTGTTGCAAGGATTAATGCATGTTGACGACAATGTGCTTCCGTTTATTTTTAAAAAACTTTCGGTTAATAAAGATAACGTCGATAAGGTGCTGAGCAGTATTATAGAGAGTTACCCAAAAGTATCGGGCGCTGATGTTTACTTGTCTGCTAATGCTAATCAGGCTTTAATAAAATCGCAAAGCACGGCCAAAAACTTAGGCGACGAGTATGTATCTATTGAGGCTATGTTTATTGGTTTAATAGAAGTAAGCGACTCGGTTTCTACAATGCTTAAAGATAGTGGCATCGACAAAAAAGGTGTTTTAGCAGCCATTAACGAACTGCGAAAAGATAAGAAAGTGACATCAAAAAGTGCCGAAGACAACTACAATGCACTATCGAAATATGCAGTAAATTTAATATCGAAAGCACGCGACGGTAAGTTAGATCCTGTTATTGGTCGCGACGACGAGATTCGCCGTGTTCTGCGCATACTTGCCCGACGCACTAAAAACAACCCTATTTTGGTTGGCGAGCCTGGTGTTGGTAAAACAGCCATAGCCGAAGGATTAGCATTTAGAATTGTTAACGGCGATGCGCCCGAAGATCTTCTTACTAAAGAAATATATTCGTTAGACATGGGAGCACTTATTGCTGGTGCTAAATACAAAGGCGAGTTTGAAGAGCGCCTTAAATCGGTTGTTAAAGAGGTAACCGAGAGCGATGGTAATATTATTCTATTTATCGACGAGATACACACCCTTGTAGGTGCTGGAGGTGGCGAGGGAGCCATGGATGCAGCTAATATACTTAAGCCCGCTTTGGCTCGTGGCGAACTACGCGCCATTGGTGCAACTACGCTTAACGAGTATCAGAAGTTTTTTGAAAAAGACAAGGCTCTGGAACGACGATTCCAAAAGGTTATGATTGACGAACCATCGGAAGAAGATGCCATATCTATTTTACGTGGTATAAAAGAGCGTTACGAGAACTACCATAAAATACGTATTCGCGACGAAGCAATTATTTCGGCCGTTCAACTTTCTGTTAGATATATTAACGATAGGTTTTTACCCGATAAGGCTATCGACCTTATTGACGAGGCAGCTGCTCATTTGCGTATAGAGATGAATTCGAAACCCGAAGAGATAGATACTCTTGATAGAAGAATACAGCAGCTAGAGATTGAGAAAGTAGCCTTTAAACGCGAAAAAGATAATGCGCGCGTATCGCAAATAAATAAAGAGTTGGCGCACCTTGAGGAGGAACGAAAACAGCTTGTTGCCCTTTGGAAAGACGAAAAAGATGTAGTAACAAACATTCAGAAGGTTAAGCAAGATATTGAGTCGTATAAATATCAGGCCGAAAAAGCCGAGCGCGATGGCGATTTGGGTAAGGTAGCCGAAATACGCTATGGTCTGTTGCCAAAGGCCGAGCAGTTACTTGTTGAGACAGTAGAAAAACTTAACGAGTACGAGAAAGATGGCAAACGACTGGTTAAAGAAGAGATTAACGCCGAAGATATTGCCGAGGTAGTATCGCGCTGGACAGCCATACCTGTAAAGCGAATGATGCAGAGCGAGCGCGAAAAGCTATTGCTAATAGAGAAAGAGTTAGAAAAACGAGTGGTTGGTCAGAAAGAGGGTATTGAGGCTGTTGCATCGGCTATACGACGCAACAGAACAGGGCTGTCTGACGATCGTCGACCTATTGGATCGTTTCTGTTTTTAGGAACAACAGGAGTTGGTAAAACAGAGCTGGCTAAGGCTTTGGCCGAGTATCTTTTTAACGACGAAAATCAGATGACCCGAATTGATATGAGCGAATATCAAGAGCGTCATGCTGTGTCGCGTTTAGTTGGAGCACCTCCGGGATATGTTGGCTACGACGAAGGTGGTCAGCTTACCGAAGCTGTTAGACGAAAACCATATTCGGTAATTTTGTTAGACGAGATAGAGAAAGCTCATCCCGACACTTTTAATATTCTGCTACAAGTGCTAGAAGATGGCCGATTGACAGATAACAAAGGCCGTGTAGCCAATTTTAAAAACACCATAATAATAATGACCTCAAACATAGGTTCCGATATTATTATGGAGAATATGCAAAATATTAATAACAATAATGTAGAAGAGATTTACGAGCGTACATCGGAGATGGTTTTTGAACTGCTTAAGAAAACTGTTCGCCCCGAATTTTTAAACAGAATTGACGAAATGGTGATGTTTAAACCTCTATCGAAAGATGATATTGGTGGAATATTAAATATTCAGATGGATATATTACGTAAGATTCTGGTTAAACAAGATATTACTTTCGAAACAACACCTGCTTGTTTTGATTATCTGAAAGCGAAAGGTTACGATCCACAGTTTGGTGCTCGTCCGCTTAAGCGATTAATACAACGCGAGCTGCTTAATGCAATATCAATAGCCATTTTGGAAGGAAAAGCAACTCCAAATTCGCAAATAGTTATCGATTATGATAATGGAATAAAAGTGGAAAGTAAAAGTTGAAGGTCTAAAGTTGAAAGTCTAAAGTTGAAAGTTTAAAGTTGAAAGTTTAAAGTTGAAAGTTGTGATATAGTAACATAGTGAAATGGTAATATAGGAACCCGCTAAGGCGCGAAGAGATGTATGAAGTTGAAAGTTTAAAGTTGAAAGTTAAAAGTTGAAAGTTGAAAGTCTAAAGTTGTGAATGCCTAAATCACTATTTTACTATATCACTATTTCACTGAATTCTAATAACTAAGTTCTAATAACGACTTTTCCTAAATTACTATGTTACTATATCACTATTTCACTATTTAACTGCTTTCTAATAACCAATAACTAAGTTCTAATAACGACTTTTCCTAAATTACTATATCACTATTTCACTATTTAACTGCTTTCTAATAACTAATAACCAAGTTCAAAGCTCTAATAACTCCTTGTCCCTATATCACTATTTCACTGCATACATCTTAAATCAAATATCTTTTTTCTTTATTGGCTTTTTCTTCTTATAAAAAGGCTTTTTACCTTTTGGACGAGGAGGCTTACTCTCTTTCCACTCGGGCCCCTCTCCTAGTTCTGCTGGTGGCTGTAGCTTAGTAATTTCGGCATCAATAAGGCGTTCAATTTTGCTAAGACGGTACATATCTTTAGGATTAACCAGAGTAACAGCCTCGCCTTTAGTGTTTGCACGAGCAGTACGCCCTACTCTATGAACATAATCTTCGGCATCGTGAGGGCAATCGTAATTAATTACCATATTAATCTCTTTAATATCTATTCCACGGCTCATAACATCGGTAGCAACAAGAATACGTAACTGTCGGGCACGGAATTTCTGCAATACCTCTTCGCGCTTAGCCTGATCGAGGTTAGATGAAATACCATGAGCCTTGAAACCATTCTTTCGAAGTTTCTGAACAATATCAGAGACATTATTTTTTGTTGAAGTAAATATTATGATACTATCGAAATCGGGATGCTGAGCCAGAACACTATTTATAATACCTACTTTTTGCTCGTCGTAAGCCAAATATACAACCTGAGCAACCCCTTCGGCCGGTTTCGACATCGACATTGATATTCGAGCAGGGTTATCGAGAATTTTATTAGCTAAATGAACAATACCCTTAGGCATTGTAGCACTAAACATTATTGTTTGTCGCTTAGGCGAAATGTGCGAGATAATTTCGTTTATATCGTCAACAAAGCCCATGTCAAGCATTTTATCGGCCTCATCTAAAACAAGATGTTTTACATGCTTAAAATTTACATATCCTAAGCGCAAATGCGAAAGAAGCTTACCAGGAGTAGCAACAATTATCTCGGTGCCATTTTTTAAAGCATTGCGCTCTAAATCGAAATCTTTACCCGATCCGCCACCATAAATAGCTTTTGAGTCAACCGAAATAAAGTAACCAAGACCTTGAATCTGCTGCTCAATCTGAATAGCCAATTCACGTGTAGGAACAATAATAACAGTATCGGTATGATTTGTTTTTACCCCAACAAGTTTGTTGAGTATTGGTAGAACAAATGCTGCAGTTTTTCCAGTACCTGTTTGCGAACAGGCAATAATATCTCTGTTTTTTAATATAATAGGAATAGACTCTTCTTGTATTGGTGTGGCTGTTTGAAAGCCCATATAATCAATGGCCTCTATAAGTTGGTCATGAAGGTTTAACTCGGTGAATTGCATTATTGTTTTTCTGTTATTAGTTATGAATCCATTAAATTGGATTAAGTGACCAAAGATAATCAAAGTAATGGAATAACTATTTAGTCTTATGAATGATTAATTAATAGCATAACTCAATTTATTTAGATAGCAGTAACAAATTGTTTGGTAAATAGATTTTAACAAGTCCCTATTACCCAATATTACATTCACAATAATAGTTATTAAAGCACAACAGGGTTGTTTACGTAATTAGTTACTTATTACTTTTTTTTAAGGTCAAAAAGATCTTTTCTTCGGTCTTTAAGGTTTCTAACACTACCAAACTGATTTAATTCGCGAAGCAGATCGAGATCGACGTCGGCAATAAGAATCATTTCGGTGTTTGGTGTAGTTTCGGCTTTAATACCATTTGCAGGAAAAGGAAAATCGCATGGAGTAAACACCATCGACTGAGCATACTGAATGTCCATATTGTGAACCTTCGGAAGGTTTCCAACACTACCGGCAATAGCAACATAACATTCGTTTTCAATAGCTCTTGCCTGAGCACAACATTTAACGCGCGAATATCCGTTTTGGGTGTCGGTTAAGAAAGGAACAAAAAGAATATTCATCCCCTCGTCGGCCAAAAGACGACTAAGCTCGGGAAACTCAGAGTCGTAACATACAAGTATACCTATCTTGCCACAGTCGGTATCGTAAACCTTAAGAACATCGCCACCGTGTAATCCCCAAACTTTTACTTCGTCGGGTGTAACATGAAGTTTCTCGTAAATCTCTTTTGTTCCGTCTCTACGGCATAAATATCCTACATTATACAAAATGTCGTCCCTAATTTCGGGCATACTTCCAGTTATAATATTTATGTTATACGATATTGCCAACTGCGAAAACTGATCGGTAATATTATCAGTGTGCTTAGCTAGTTCGCGTATAGCTTCGGGCTCTGATAGATGGTTATTTTCGGCCATCAGCGGCGCATTAAAAAACTCAGGAAAGAGAGCAAAATCGCATCGGTACCCCGAAACAGCATCGATAAAATATTCGGCTTGTTGCATAAGCTCCTCAAGGTTCTTATATGGTCGCATTTGCCACTGAATAAGACCTAATCGCACATTTTTCTTAATGTCAGAAACCTTTTTATTTGTCTTTTGGTAATATATATTATCCCATTTTAACAAAACGGCAAATCCATTTGAGTCGTGATCGCTTTTTAAATAATCTTTAAGAATTTTTGAGGGGTAAAAATCGTTAGATAACTGAAAATTCAGAACAGGATCGTTTATCTCTTTGTTTCGAACTTTATATATATACTCCTTTGGGCTCATTGAATCGGCATACTTATGGTAGTTAGGAATTCGCCCACCAAATACAATGCTTTTAAGATTAAGACGCTCGCAAAGCTCCTTACGATAATCGTACAATCGTCGTCCTAAACGAAGTCCTCTGAATTGTGGTTTAATAAACACCTCAATGCCATAAAGAGTGTCGCCATTAACATCATGAGTTTCGAAAGTATGATTACCTGTAATATCCTGAAAAGTATGAATGGTATCGAAAAGATCGTAATTAACAATAATAGAAAGAGCTCCTCCAACAATTTGGTTGTTTACTTTAATCACAACTTGTCCCTCAGGAAATTGCTTTATCAATGTTTTTATTTGCGATTTACTCCAA
>Ga0193962_1001598_pt1 | contig 10518 bp, 5 predicted proteins | sample FB_5_MG_FD_140335 | JGI IMG/M metagenome (GOLD analysis project Ga0193962, IMG submission 140335) | Microbial mat bacterial communities from the Broadkill River, Lewes, Delaware, United States - FB_5_MG | ecosystem: Environmental > Aquatic > Freshwater > River > Microbial mats | place: USA...
AAATAGTGAAAAAGATTTTTTCGCTAAGTTATTAGAGTCTTTAAAAGAACGCAAAGAATATATGGAAATTTTATTAGAAGGTAACGAAGTAAAAGAGATGGATAATTTTCAAGTACGTATGAGTAAAAATGAAGAAGAATATCAGCTCGTTTCTGCTCAAAAAGATGGACTTGGTGTTTTCTTTTCTCATGCGCAAAGTGAATCTACTTATTTAGAGATGGGATCAAATGCAAATGGTAGTTATATATCAGCTGGTTATTCTTCCACTGAAACTACTATTGTTTCTTCTTTTGAAGCTAAGGCATAGTTAAATATACTTTTTAAAATAGGAGCTTTCAAGCTACAAATTGAAAATAAATTAACTTATTTTTAGATAAACTATCTACCTAAATAAGGTAGGTATATGTTAATAGATAATAAAAGAAATGGCAAAGTTGGAGATGTATTAAAAGAGAATATTAATAAAAATGATAAACTATCAATTATTTCAGGATATTTTACAATTTATGCCTATAAACAACTAAAAAAAGAACTTGAAAAGGCTGATGAGTTAAAACTATTACTCAATAAACCTTTATTTAAAAACAATTCACTTAATAACTTTCTTTCAGGTGAAAATGAAGAGATTAAATATAAAAATAAGTTAGAACAAACCAAAATAGCTATGGAATGTGCAAAATGGATAAAAGAAAAAGTTCAAATAAAAGAAGTAAATATCACAAACTCAATACCTTTTAGTTTGTATCATATTAATAAACAAAATAAAAGTATTGCAATACAAGGTAGTTCAAATTTTTCTTCTGTTGGTCTTGGATATGTTAATTCTAATACTTTTGCTATGAATACTTTAATTAAAGATAGTGAAGCAACAAAAGATTTCTTATCTACATTTGATGAAATTTGGAATAACCAATCAATGGTATTTGATATCAAAAATGAGATACTTAAAAACTTAGAAAATATTTATGAAAACAAATCCCCACAATTTTTATATTTTATGACTTTATATAATATCTTCAAAGACTTCATAGGGGAACTTGATGAAGAAGAGATTATTAAAAGTAAGACAGGATTTAAAGATACTTCTGTTTGGAACAAACTTTATAACTTTCAAAAAGATGGTGTATTAGGTGCAATTGATAAGTTAGAAAAACACAATGGCTGTATTATTGCTGATAGTGTAGGTTTAGGTAAAACATTTGAAGCACTTGCAGTAATAAAATATTATGAACTTAGAAATGATAGAGTATTAGTTTTAGCACCTAAAAAACTTAGAGAGAACTGGACTTTATATACAATCAATGATAAAAGAAATGTTTTAGCAGATGATAGATTTAATTATGATGTATTAAATCATACTGATCTTACAAGAGAAAAAGGGTATAGTGGAGAGATAAACTTATCTACTTTAAATTGGGAAAACTACGATCTTATAGTTATAGATGAATCTCACAATTTTAGAAACACAAGTACTAATAAAAAGAAAAACAAATCAAGGTATTCAAAACTTTTAGAAGATGTTCTACAAAAAGGGGTTAAGACAAAAGTTTTAATGTTAAGTGCTACTCCTGTAAATAATAGATTAAATGATTTAAAAAATCAAGTTGCATTTATAACAGAAGCAAAAGATAGTGCCTTTGATGATTTTGGTATTAAGTCCATAGAACAAACTTTAAGAAAATCTCAAAATAAATTTAACAATTGGTTGAAATTAGCAGAAAAAGATAGAACTACTTCAAAACTATTAGATAGTCTAAATTTTGACTATTTTAAACTACTTGACCTTATAACAATAGCAAGAAGTAGAAAACATATTGAAAAATATTATGATACTTCAAATATAGGTAAGTTTCCTGAAAGAAATAAGCCTATTACATTAAAGCCAGATATAGATATAGAAAATAATTTTCCACCATTAAGTGAAATAAATAAAACTATTAGAAGATTAACTCTATCTTCATATTCTCCTTTAAAATATGTTTATCCACATAAAAAAGAAGAGTATGATAGTAAATATGATATTGAAGTTGGTAAAGGTAGAGTATTTAAACAAACAGATAGGGAAAATTCACTTATTCATCTTATGAGAGTAAATCTTCTTAAAAGAATGGAAAGCTCAATAAACTCTTTTTCTCAAACTGTTCAAAAACTAATAAATAATAATTTAAGACTTATTGATATGATTGATAATCATAATGATAGTGTATATGAAAATGTTAGTATCATTGATGTAGATTTAGATAATGAAGATTATGCAAATCAACTTATAGGAAATAAAGTAAAAGTTCTTATAGGAGATATTGATAAAATCAAATGGAAACAAGACCTACAAAGTGATTTAAATAAACTTGTTGAACTATTAGAATATTCAAGTAAAGTAGATAATACAAGAGATAAGAAGCTTCTTACATTAAAAGAAAACATAACAAATAAGTTAAATAATCCTTTAAATCAGAATAATAAAAAAGTGATTATATTTACAGCCTTTGCAGATACAGCACAGTACCTATACAACAATATTTCAAGTTGGGTAAAAAATGAATTTGATATTGAATCTTGTTTGATAACTGGAAGTGGGAATAATAAAACTACATTAGACACAAAAAATAAAGATTTAAACTCACTACTTACAGACTTTTCCCCTATCTCAAAAGAGAGAGATAAAACTGGTAATAGTAATTCAAAAGAGATAGATATACTTATAGCTACTGATTGTATTAGTGAGGGACAGAACTTGCAAGATTGTGATTATCTTATCAACTATGATATACATTGGAACCCTGTAAGGATAATTCAAAGGTTTGGTAGAATTGATAGATTAGGTTCAAAAAATACAAAAATTCAGTTAGTTAATTTTTGGGCAAATATGGAACTAGATGTTTATATCAATTTAGAGAGTAAAGTAAGTGGAAGAATGGTTTTACTTGATGTTTCAGCAACTGGTGAAGAAAATATAATTGATACTTCTAATACAAAAGAGATGAATGACTTATCATATAGAGCAAAACAACTAAAAGAACTACAAGATACAGTTATAGACCTTGAAGATGTAAGTGGTGGTATCTCTATAACAGATTTAACTTTAAATGATTTTAGAATGGATTTAACAAACTATCTCAAAGAAAATGAAGATACATTACAAAGAAGTCCATTAGGTATTCATAGTATTGTTTCAAATGAAAATAATATAGACAATATAGGTAAAGGAACAATATTTTGTTTAAAGCTTCTAAAAGAAAAATCCTTACAAGAAGATAAGTTTAGTTTAGAACCATATTACTTAGTGTTTGTAGGAGAGGACAATGAGATTAAAATAGCTTTTACAAGTGCTAAAATGATTTTAGATATCTATAAAAAACTATGTATTACTCAAACTGAACCAATCAAAGAACTTGTAGATATATTTGAATCCCAAACAAATGGTTATAGTAATATGGACAAATACACTTCATATCTCAAATCAGCAGTTGAAAGTATAGTAGGTAAAAAAGAAGAGGATGATATTGAGTCTTTATTTGGTTCAGAGGAAACAAGCTTTAAAAGTGATGACGATCTATCACTTAATGATTTTGAACTTATATCATATTTGGTAGTTAAATAATGAATGATATTTTAGACTATTTTAATATACCACAAAACTGTAAGGCAACAAAAAAACTAAAAACTTATTTACTTGAACAAGCACCTTTAAAATCAGCAGAAAAGAAAATACTTAAAGAAAGTACAAAAAGTATCATATTACAGTATATTTTAAATCAATCAAAAATCAATATCACAAAATATGAAGATGAAGATAAAAGATATATTGAAGTTTATATTATGGTAATAGAGGTTTTTAATACCCAAAAGATAAAACAAATATCAAGCATAATACAATCAATCTTTCAAAAGCCCATAATTTTGATATTTCAACAAGATACAAATATATCTATAAATATAACACCAAAAAGAATTAATAAATCAGATACAAGTAAATTAGTTGTAGAGGATACATTTTTTACAGATTGGATAAATTTAGCAGACAAAAGTGAGATAGAAAATGATTTTTTAGAAAGTCTAAATATACAAAATCAACCATATACAGACTTCTTATCTTTCTATACAAGTTATTTAGATAAAATAATCTCTTTTAATACTTCTAAGTATAGTGGAAATTTAGATACAAATGAAGAAGCCAAAGAGATACTACAAGAGATACAAAAGATTGAAACTCAAATTTTAGAGTTAAAAAACAAGATTAAAAAAGAAACAAATTTTAATGATAAAGTAAATCTAAATATAGAATTGAAAAAGTTAAACGATAAAAAGAAAGGGTTTAAAGAGCAATTATGCAATTAATATATATTGATGACTCAGGTAACACAGGAAAGAAACTTGATGATGAACAACAACCTTTATTTTTATTAGGTGGCTTTATTATAAGTGAAGAGATTTGGAAAAATGTTGATAAAGAGATTAATGATTTAAAAATTAAGTACGATATTGAAAATATAGAGATTCATTCCATAGAGATTATGAATGGTAAAAAAGGAACTCCATATAAAGATTGGGAGTATTCAAAGAAAATTAAATTTTTTGAAGAGGTATTAAGTATTGTCAATACATATAATTTAAAAGTTATCTACTTCTCAGTAAAAAAAGAAAACTTTAAAAAATATTTTCAAGCAAAATACGGTAAAGATTTTGAACAGTCTTTTAATATATCTCCTTATTTACTTGCATTTTCTTATATTTTACAAATTAGTGATTCTTACCTTATAGAAAAAAACAACAATGGTATGATAATACTTGATGAGCAAGATGAGTGGAAAAAACCAGCAAATAAAACATTTAATATATTAACAACATTAGCAGATGAACCAGAGGTACAAATAGAAAAACTACTTGATAGAAGTTTCTTTGTGGATTCAAGTGAAAGTAATATGATACAGTTAGCAGATATGCTATCTTACACAACAAAAAGATATTTAGAAACTGATATAAAAAATATGAATGAAACAAAAAAATCTGAAAGAGAAAAATTATATAATATATACAAAGATAATATATATAAACCTACTTTTGATTATGGAAGTCATCCTATTTTAAAGTGGTTAGAAGATAATATTGGCAACCAAACGAAGGATAAACCAATTGGTTAGTCACTGTTGGCTGCCTATGAGTGAATTATAACAAGTTAAAATTAATAAAAGATTAAAATATTTAAGGAAGTTTTATGGATAAATTAGATGGACAAAGTATGAATATAGTAAATGAAAACATAGAAAAACTAAAAGAGATTTTTCCAGAAGTATTTAGTGAAGATAAAATAGATTTTGAGAAGCTTCAAGAGGAGTTAGGAAACTTTCGTGAAACTGATAATGAAAGATATAACTTCACTTGGAATGGGAAACAAGAAGCAAAGAAAATAGCCCAAACTCCATCAACAGGAACTCTAAGACCTTGTAAAGAAGAGTCTAAAAACTTTGATACTACACAAAACTTATATATAGAGGGAGATAACCTTGAAGTACTAAAACTTCTTCAAAAATCATATCATAAAAAAGTGAAAATGATATACATAGACCCTCCATATAATACTGGGAAAGATTTTGTATATAAAGACAATTTCAAAGATAATATTAAAAACTATTTAGAAGTTACAGGTCAAGTAGATAGTGATGGAAATAAACTTTCTACCAATAGTGATATAAGTGGTAGATATCATAGTGACTGGTTATCTATGATGTATCCAAGACTTAAACTTGCAAGAAATTTACTTAAAGATGATGGGGTTATATTTTTATCTATTGACCATAATGAAGTATCAAATTTGAGAAAATTATGTGATGAGATTTTTGGAGAAGACAATTTTATTAGTGAGTTCGTAAGAATAACAAAAAAAGCTGGAAAATCAAGTGAAGATATTGCAAGAAATAATGATACTATATTATGCTATCAGAAAACTAATGAATTGTATTTAAACGGTTTTGAGCATGATGACGATGGTTTTAAATTTTCGGATGAATTTCAAGAAGAAAGAGGACTATATAAACTCAACCAAACATTAGACTATGGTTCGATACAGTATTCTCCATCATTAGATTATGAAATTGAATTAGAAGGAAAAGTATTAAGAGCAGGTAATGTTACATTTGATGAAATGATTTCAAGAAGAAAAAGAAATCCTAAGACAGATTATTGTTGGAGATGGTCAAAAGATTTATTTGAATTTGGATTGAAAAATAAATTTATTGTATTAAAGAATTATGATGGCTATTCAAGAATATACACAAAAACATACCAAAATGTAACTATTTCAAAGAATGGAACTTCATACTTTATAGAAAAGAAGATAAGGAAAAAACCTGTTTCAACATTAGATTTTATAGATAATAAATATTCAAATGATAATTCAAAAAAAGATTTAATGAAACTTTTTGATAAAGCAATTTTTGATTATTCAAAACCAGTGGAATTATTGAAAGTCTTAACTCATTTAGGAACTAATAAGAATGATATAGTTTTAGATTTTTTTAGTGGTTCATCAACAACAGCTCATTCTGTTATGAAAATAAATAATGAAGACACACTTAATAGAAAATTTATTATGGTACAGCTTCCAGAAGAAACTAATAATAAAGAGTTTCCTACAATATGTGAAATAGGAAAAGAAAGAATCAGAAGAGCAGGAGATAGAATAATTGAAGAAAGTGGAAATACTGATTTAGATATTGGATTTAAAGTTCTTAAACTTGATAGTTCAAATATCAAAGAGTGGGATAGTGACTTTGATAATTTAGCAGAAAACCTACTTGATAGTGTTGATAATATTAAAACAGATAGAACAAGTGAAGATTTACTATATGAGATACTTTTAAAATATGGACTTGACTTAACTTTACCTATTGAAGAAAAGATTATAAATGATAAAAAAGTATTTATCATAGGATTTGGTGCATTAGTTGTTTGTCTTGATGAAGATATAAATATAGAAGTAGTTGAAAAAATAGCAGAAATAAAAGAAGAATATGAAACAGAAGTTATGAGAGTAGTATTTAAAGATAGTAGCTTTAAAGATGCAGTTGTAAAGACTAATGCTATACAGGTTTTAAAACAATTTAATATTGATGAAGTTGTGAGTATTTGATAATGAAAATACAATTTGAAAGTGATTTAAAATATCAAAAGAATGCTATTAATTCAATAGTAAATATATTTAAAGGTCAAGAGATATGTCAAAGTAATTTTTCAGTAGGAAAAATAAATGATAACATTTTACACCATATTGACCATGAATTAGGTATAGGAAATAGACTTGAACTACTTCCTGATGAACTACTTCATAATGTTCAACAAATACAACTAAAAAATGGACTTCCCCAATCTAAAAAACTAGATAGTATGGATTTTTCAGTTGAAATGGAAACAGGAACAGGTAAGACGTATGTATATTTAAAATCAATATTTCAAATGAATGCTGAGTTTGGATTTACAAAGTTTATAATAGTTGTACCATCTATTGCTATTAAAGAGGGAACTAAAAAAACTCTTGATATTACAACTGAACATTTCAAAGGTATATTTGACAATGTAAATTATGACCACTTTATATATGATAGTTCAAATTTAGAACAAGTAAGAGATTTTGCTACAAGTTCAGATATTAGAATTATGGTTATAAATATTGATGCTTTCAAAAAAAGTTTTACCGATCCAAGTAAAGATACAAAAGCAAATATTATCCATAGAAAAAATGATAGACTTAATGGACAAAAACCAATAGAGTTTATATCTTCAACAAATCCAATAGTAATAATAGATGAACCTCAAAGTGTAGATAACACAGCTAAATCAAAAGAAGCTATTGAAACACTATCTCCACTTTGTAAGTTAAGATATAGTGCTACTCATACAGAGAAATATAATCTTATGTATAAGTTAGACAGTATAGATGCCTATGAACAAAAGCTAGTAAAACAAATAGAAGTAGCAAATGTACAACTAAATGAATCCTCAAATCAAGCATATCTAAAACTTCAAAGTATAAAAGCAAATCCAAGAAGTGCAAAATTAGAAATAGATATAAGTAGTAATGGAAAAACTACAAGAAAACCTATCACTATAAAAGATGGTAGTGATTTATATGAACTTTCAAATGGTAGAGATATTTATGAGGGATATACTGTTATAGATATATACATTGAAGAGGGTAATGAATATGTTGAGTTTGGTAATGGAGAGATTATCAAGTTAGGAGAAACAAAAGGAGATATTGATGAAGATAGTATCAAAAGACTTCAAATAAGAAAGACTATTGAAGAACACCTTGAAAAAGAACTCAGACTTAAATCAAAAGGTATTAAAGTATTATCATTATTCTTCATTGATAGAGTATCAAATTATAGACAGTATGATGAAGAGGGAAATCCTATCAATGGCAAATTTGCTGATTGGTTTGAAGAAGAATATTTATGGGTAGCAAAAAGACAAAAATATAAAACTTTATTTGAAGATATAGGAAACTTTGATACAGAAGTAAAAAGAATCCATAATGGATATTTTTCAACTGATAAAAAAGGAAAAGTAAAAGACAGTAGTTCAAATGTAAAAGGGGAACTTAAAGGTAATAAAGATGATGAAGATACATTTTCTTTGATTATGAAAGATAAAGAAAAATTACTCTCTTTTGAATCTCCACTTAGGTTTATATTTTCTCATAGTGCATTAAAAGAGGGATGGGATAATCCAAATGTATTTCAAATATGTACTCTAAATGAAACAAACTCTGTTATGAAAAAAAGACAAGAGATAGGTAGAGGGCTTAGAATTTGTGTAAATCAAGAGGGAGAGAGAGTTCATGGTTTTTATGCAAATACTTTAACAGTAATGGCAAATGAAAGTTATGAAGACTTTGCAAAAGCATTACAAAAAGAGATAGAACAAGAAGAAGGTATTAAATTTGGAGTTATAGAAGAACACTTTTTTGCAAATATCCCTATTCAAAATGAAAATGGAGAAGTTGAATACTTTGGAGCTGAAAATAGTGAAAACATTTACTCATATTTAGCAGAGAAAAACTATATAGATAAAAAGGGTAAAATCCAAAATTCTTTAAGACTTGATATCAAAGATAATAAGTTTGAAGTTCCAGAAGAATATAAAGAAATCCAAATGGAAATCACTTCTGTAATTAAAAAAATTGCAGGAAACTTAAATGTTAAAGATGCTGATGATAAAGTAAGTGTTAAACTAAACAAACAAATACTCTTAGGAGATGACTTTAAAGAGTTGTGGGATAGAATAAAATACAAAACTACTTATAGAGTTGAATTTGATGTTGAAAACCTTATAAACACTTGTGCAAAGAAGATAGAAAATGAACTTACTATTGGTAAGATTAAATATATCTATTCAAAAGCAAAAAATAAAATTATAAAAGCAGGTGTTGAAGTTGATATTGATTCTGTAAAAGAACAATACTTTGATGCAGAGTTTATAGACTATGAATTACCTGATATTCTTACTTATCTTCAAAATGAAACAAATCTAACAAGAAAAGACATAGCTCAAATATTAGTAAAAAGTAATAAACTTCAAAGTTTTAAAAACAACCCTCAAAAGTTTATAGATAGAGCAGTTGAGATTATCAAAAAGACTATGAGTATATTTATAGTTGATGGTATTAAATATCAAAAATTAGGGTCTGAATACTTCTATGCACAAGAGTCTTTTGAAGAGAAAGAACTAACAGGATATCTATCAAGTAACATGCTTCAAAATAGAGAAAACAAAAGTATATATGACTATACAGTCTATGATTCAGATATAGAAAAAGCTTTTGCAATGAAATTTAATGAAAATGAAGAAGTTAAACTTTTTACAAAACTTCCAAACTGGTTTAAGATAAATACTCCATTAGGTCCTTATAATCCTGATTGGGCAGTATTGATAGAAAAGGAAAGTGAAGAAAAACTTTACTTTGTAGTAGAGAGTAAGGGTAGTTTATTTACTGATGATTTACGAAATACAGAAGAAGCAAAAATAAGATGTGGTAAAAAGCATTTTGAAAAAATCTCTTCTGATATAAGCTTTGTTCAGTCAAACAACTATCAGAATCTTACAGAGCATTTTTAGAGGTTACTTATATGGAATTAATAGAAATGGCTATTATTGTAGGTGTAGTATTTTACAACATTTAATAGGAAAATATCTTTATTGTACTTTTGATAAAGATAATCTAATAATTTATCTAAAAGTTATCTCACCTTTATCTTTAAAAGAAAAAATTGAAGATGAACTGAGAGAATATTTAAAATAAATTAGTAAAATGTAATCTTTTTAAATTAATTAAAATCTATAACACACTCATAAGAACTTTTACATTTAAAAGTTCCTATATACTTAAAGATAAAAAATGAAACTATTCTTCGTCATCTTCCATATCTGAAATCATTGCCGTAATCTCTTCATAGAGTTCAGCACACTCTTCTTTATCTAAGTCTCTATTTTCTATATCTTTTAAGATTTCGTTAAATT
>Ga0193962_1001602_pt1 | contig 10498 bp, 5 predicted proteins | sample FB_5_MG_FD_140335 | JGI IMG/M metagenome (GOLD analysis project Ga0193962, IMG submission 140335) | Microbial mat bacterial communities from the Broadkill River, Lewes, Delaware, United States - FB_5_MG | ecosystem: Environmental > Aquatic > Freshwater > River > Microbial mats | place: USA...
GATAAAATTGAAGTTAAAAATATAAAAAGATTTGATAGTTTGAAAACAGAAATGAAAAATAATAAAACTATTATGTACAAATATGTAGCTGATGAAGATGAACATATAGACGTTATAATGGATAATTATTCTAGAAATGAATTGATACTATCTATATATGATGAAAATAATATGCGAAAAGCAATAGCTTCAAGTGATGATTATTTAAGAGTAGATTTGAAAAAAGGAAACTATATCATAAAAATAACTAAAAATGTTACTTCTGATTGTGATTGTTGTTTAACAATTTACTAAAAGTATCAAGAAAGTATAATTGAAAATTTGAAAAAATTTAAGGAGTTGTGTAAATAATTACACAACTCTTTTTATATATAATTTTTACACACAATAAAAGAAAAGGTGAAAAATTGCACGAAGTAGCTGCATTCTGTCCATTGATTTATATATGCAAATTTTATATGATAATATAAGTAAAGTGGGAAAAAAGTTTATGAAATAGTATAAAAATGTATATATTTATGAAGAGGAGAATATGAAAAAAAATAGGATGAAAAAAATTATAATAATAATAGTAATTTTTGCTATGCTAGTATTTGGATCAGAAAAAGCATTTGGATTAATAACTATAATAAATAATGGATTACATGGAGAATTTAAATCATCAAATATGAGTGATGAAAGTTCATTAAAAATCAAAATAATAATTGATAATTATGATGAATATAGAAATCAATGTTCAAATATTCAAATAAAACAGAGTGTGTTTAGAATAAAAAATGTTTATATGACAAGCACAAGATACAGAATAAATGATAATCCTTGGTATGTAAATGGGACTATAAATGAGGAAAAACTTCCTCTTGATAGATATGGCAGAACAGTAGTAGGACCATCATTTTCTTTAAAACATAATGAAACAATAGAAATAAATTATAAAAACAAAACTGATTCTATAGATGCTTTTGATATAAGAACCATGATACCTATGCAAAGAGGAGGATCATATCCTTATTGGGCAGAATATCAGCAAAATAGATTTGATTATGCTACAGATTTACATTTAAGTCTGAAAAATATAGAGTATGTAAAAAATGCACAAGCATTTACCTTAGAAAATATAGATAAAAGAACAGCAGCTAACTTAAATATAATTCCGAAAACATCATTTAAAGTAGTGGAGAAGAATAAAAATTCAGAAATAATTATACACTATACATATCACCCTGATTTAAAAAAAATACCATACAGTCCACCCAAAATAGCTTCTTCTAAACAAATAGATTATCTAGGAGATAAAGATGTAAATGATGATACAAAATTAGAAGGTAAGAGAGATTATAGACAATATATAAGTATAGAAACAGAAAAAGATGAAGCTCAAGAATCAGCAGATTTTATATTTGTAATAGATGCAAGTGGTTCTATGAAGGGCGGTAGAGCAAGGGCCTTGGAAAACACACTAAAAAAAACAACAGATATAATACTTAGCAATAGCAAAAATACTATATCAATGGTTTCATTTTCATATGATAAAAAAAGGCTAATCACTAGAAGTAGTAATAAATATCATATATATGATAAAATAGATGATTTGATTTCTTATATTAATTCAAATGGAGGAGGAACGTGTTTTTATGAAGGATTGCAAGAAGGTAGAAAAATATTAGATGAACTTAATAGTGTTGATTATGGAAAAAATAAAAATGTAGTCTTTATTTCAGATGGAGCTCCAAACAGTGCAGTAGGTATTCATGATTCAGAAGGATATGCGGCACTTGTATATGCTTATGATGAAGTATCAAAAATGAATAATTTAGATAGATTTTATTCCATATATGTAGGAGATCGTGATTATGGAGCATCTGTTTTGCAGTTTATAACTCAATTTGCAAATACAAAGAAAGAAAATGAAAAGATAATGATATTGGCTGAAAAACCTGAAGATATTGGTATAGCCATGAATGACTTCATGAAAAGATTAGGTAATCCTATAAAAAACATAGAAGTTACAGATATATTTTCTCAATATGCAAATATATCTATAGAACCTGATGTGAAAGCTAAAATCTATGCAGATAATAAGGTGTTGTTACTAAAAGAAGGAATAGATTTTAAATATGAAATAATAAACAGGAAAATAAAATTTACCTTGTTGAATAAATCCTCAGCAGGAGCAAAATACGAGTTTTCATACAATATATATGCTAGTGATTTAGCCTTTGATGAATATTGTCAAAGTTTGATTTATCCAAACGTAGGGGAATCTGATACAGATTATCATATAAATAAAACAAGTTCTAATAAAGAAGGATTTTATCCACAATTAAGAACAGTATTAAAATATGAGTTCGGAAGAAATCAAAAGGCGGAAGTATTAATGGAAAAACCAGTTATTCAGGTTATAGCTCCGGATAGAATAAATATATCTTTAGAGGCGAAAAAAGTATTGCTTGGAAGAAAACTGAAGGACAAAGAATTCGATTTTGCAATAGAAGACAGTAACGGTAGAAGAATTCAAGAGTCCAAAAATAATGAATCAGGAAAAATTATATTTTCAGATATATATAGAAATAGAACAGGTATGGAAAATTATTATATATATGAATTATTACCTCTTGTTACAGATCCTGATATAATATATGACAGCAAAAGAATAATGATAATGGTTGATTATAAATTAGATAATGGAAAAATCAAAGCAAATATTCATTATCCAAATAACATTATTTTTGAAAATAGATATAAATATGAAGCAAAAAAAATAGGTATAGAAGTCGATGTTATATTAAAAGGAATGAAACTAGCAGCAGGTAAATTTTCATTTGATTTGATCGAAGATGGAGCTAGTGATGTTACTTCTACAAACAATAGTGATGGAAAAGTATGTTTTGAAAAGGAAATAAACAATCCAGGAAAATATACATATAAAATAAAACAAAATATATCAAAAAAACCTGAAAAGCATATGATATATGATGAGAGAACCATAACAATAGTAGCAGATGTAAAAGCAGATGATACTGGAAAACTACTTGTAAGTTTCTCTTATGAACCTGAAGATAAATTTGTCAATACATATCAAACTGTGACTGAAATGCAGTAATAAGACTTGACACATGATTATTAAGGGTGTATAATTAACAAAATTAATAAATTGTTGATAACTATGATAGGAACTAAGTAAGTTTGTTGATAAGTATAGAGAATCAGTGGTTGGTGAAAACTGATATATGCAAACCGAAATCTACTCCTTGAGTTTCTGAAAACAGACGTGTATGGAGCGTTAATCCTATATGAGTGATTGGATTTATCCAATAATTAGAGTGGCACCACGAATTTATATCGTCTCTAGGTATTATACCTAGTGACGATTTTTTTATTTTTAAGGAGGAAAATTATGATAGACATTAAAAGAATTAGAAAAGAAGCAGAAGTAGTTGAAGAATTATTGAAAAGAAGAAAACCAGATTTAAGTTTAGGTGAAGTACTTAAGTATGATGAAGAAAGAAGAAGTCTTCTGAATCAAGTAGAGCAAATGAAGGCAGAGCAAAATAAGGTATCTAAACAAATCCCTATGTTGAAAAAAGAAGGAAAAGATGTATCTACAATATTTGTTGAAATGAAGAAATTATCAGCAGAAATAAAAGAGTTAGATGTTCAAGTTAAAGATGTAGATATGAAAATCAAGAATGCTTTATTAGCAATACCAAATATACCAAATGCAGATATTGCTATCGGAAAATCTGATGAAGATAATGTAGAGATCAGAACTTGGGGAATTCCTAGAGAATTTGAGTTTGAAATAAAAGCACACTGGGATTTAGGTGTTGACTTAAATATTTTAGACTTTGAAAGAGCTACTAAAATTTCAGGAGCTAGATTTACAGTATTCAAAGGATTAGGCGCTAAATTAGAGCGAGCTATCACTCAGTACATGTTAGATGTTCATACTTATGACCAACAATATGAAGAAGTATCACCACCATTTATGGTAAATGCAGACAGCATGTATGGAACAGGACAATTACCAAAATTTGAAGATGATGCTTTTAAAATGGTGGATACAAATTATTATTTGATACCTACAGCAGAAGTGCCAGTAACAAATTTATACAGAGATGAAATTTTAGATGAATCTCAATTACCTTTAAAAATGACTGCCTATACTCCATGTTTCAGAAAAGAAGCTGGTTCTGCAGGTAGAGATACTAGAGGATTAATTAGAAATCATCAGTTCGATAAAGTTGAGATGGTTATGTACGCTAAACCAGAAGAATCATATCAAAGACTTGAAGAATTAACTGCTGATGCAGAAGAAATTTTACAAGGTTTAGGATTACCATATAGAGTTGTTGAACTTTGTACAGGAGATATAGGATTCAGTGCAGCAAAAACATATGATTTAGAAGTATGGATGCCTAGCTACGGAAGATACGTAGAGATATCTTCTTGTTCAAATTTTGAAGATTATCAAGGAAGAAGAGCAAATATAAGATTTAGAAATGATAAGAAAAAATTAGAATTTGTGCATACATTAAATGGATCAGGATTAGCTGTAGGTAGAACATTTGCTGCAATATTAGAAAACTATCAAAAAGAAGATGGAACAGTAGCTATACCAGAAGTATTGAGACCATATTTGAGAGATTTAGAAAAAATAGAATATTAAAGTAAAATTGCAGATTTAGAATAGAAAAATTAGGAGAAAAAATGACGAAAACATTTGGAAGAATAATTAGTTTGATACTAGTGTTGATGATGATATCTTCAGCGAGCATATATGCCTTGTCTGTGGATACATCTGAACTAGATTTTGTAGGACAAGATATAAATGGAGCCTTGTTAGGTGATTTAGAATCAGGAACAATTATATATGGAAGTAATTTAGATGAAGCTGTAGCTTTGGCTAGTATAACGAAATTGATGACATATACATTGCTTATGGATTATGTAACAGAAAATAATGTAAAAATGGATGAAGAGATAGAAATATCTTCTACAGCAGCTAATACATGGGGAAGCCATTTTGGTATGGTGCCAGGTGAGAAAATAAAATTAGAGACACTTATGGATGCTTTACTTATTGTTTCTGGAAATGATGTAGCAGTAGCTTTAGCTGAATATGTAGCAGGTTCAGAATCAAAATTTGTTGATATGATGAATGAAAAAGCAGAAGAGATAGGGCTTACAACAGCAACTTTTATAAATCCATCAGGACTGCCAGAAAATAGAGATCCTGACCAAAATTATATGAGTGTTAGAGATTTATTTACTTTTGTTAGATACTTGTTAAATACATATCCTCAGGTATTAGAAATAACAAAAAATTCTGAACTGGATTTACCAGAAAGAAACTTCTATAAAAAAGCAACCAACCCGTTATTTGGAGAGGTGCACGGTGTAGATGGATTAAAAACAGGATATACTGATAAAGCTGGAATTTGTTTGGTTTCAACACTTAATGTAAAATCTAAATTTGATACTAGTAAAGATTATAGAATTGTTTCAATAGTTATGGGATGTACATCTCAAGAAGAAAGAATTGAAAAATCAAAAGCTTTATTAGATTTTGGTAGAAATAATTTTGTAGCTCAGCATATTGCCAATAAAGATAATACTATAGGTATAGCTGAAGTTCCTAATGGAGCGAAAACTGAAATAGATGTTTATGCAGCAGAAAATTATGATGCGTTTTTACCAGTAGTTTCAAAATTAAAAGATGAGATAGTATTTAATGAAGAGATAGAAGCACCTCTTAAAAAAGGTGATAAAGTAGGTGTTGTAAATTATTATTGTAATGATGAGTTGATAAAAACATGTGACTTAGTTGTTCAGGATGATTTAGAAAAAGCAGGTTTCTTCACAATGATATTAAGATTTTTTCAAAATTTGTTTTAAATAATAATTAAAAGTGTGAAGTTAATTAAAATTATATAGAATATTTGTATAAGTAAATAATTGTTTGTTTATTTTAATAAAATATGTTATAATATGTTTTGCTATTAAGAAAAATTTTTGAAATGCGTTTTATGACTTGTTTAATAAGGAGATATTATGTTAATAGGAAATAGAATTAGAACAATTAGAAAAAGCAACAACATGACAATTAAAGATTTAGCAGAAAAAATTGGAGTAACATCAGGATATATTTCTCAAATAGAGAGAGATTTGATTGATCCATCATTATCAGTATTAAAGAGAATATGTAAGGCTTTAAACACTCCTTTATCAATTTTATTCACAGAAGAGACGCTACCAGAAGTTGTGGTTTCTGCTGCTAATGAAAGAAAAAAAGTTAGATTTGATGATCAAAATTCTACATATGAATTTTTAACTCCATATATCAAGGATCAAGATTTTGTTAGTCAATTAGAAGTATTTAAATTTACTATAGACCCAAAATCATCAGTATCTGAAGGTGAACAAAGACATCGTTCTGAAGAATGTCATTATGTGCTTAGCGGCGAAGTAGAATATGAAATAGGGGAAGAACTATATAAAGTTTCTGCTGGAGGAAGTATATATATTCCTGAAAACACACCGCATAAAATACATAATAAATCAAATGAAAAAGCAGAAGGAATTGCTGTACTAGCAATGTAAAATGTAAAAAAATCATCAGCCGATTATGTCGGCTGATTTATATGTTCCCTTAGTTAAATGGATATAACAAACCCCTCCTAAGGGTTAGTTGTGGGTTCGATTCCCGCAGGGAATACCATGTAAAAAGCCATCACATAATTAGTGATGGCTTTTTGTAGTAGAAATTTATTTATTTTTTCATTTGACTTTTATTTTTATATATTATATAATTATAAGTACGAACAAATGTTTATTAGAAAAATGAGAATTAAAAAATTTAGCGAAGTTAGGAGTCAATATGGATTTTAAAATTCATTCAGATTATGTACCTACAGGAGACCAACCTGAGGCTATAAAATCTATAGTAAATGGAATAAATGATGGACTAAAATGCCAAACTTTATTGGGAGTTACTGGTTCAGGAAAGACATTTACCATGGCAAACATAATAAAAGAAACAAAGAGACCTACACTAGTATTAGCTCACAATAAAACGTTAGCAGCACAGCTATGCTCTGAATTTAAAGAATTCTTCGCTGAAAATGCTGTAGAATACTTTGTTAGTTATTATGATTATTATCAGCCTGAGGCATATGTGCCATCTAGCGATACATTTATAGAGAAAGATGCTTCTATAAATGATGAAATAGATAAGCTAAGGCATTCAGCTACATGCTCATTATTTGAGAGAAGAGATGTAGTAGTAGTAGCTAGTGTATCTTGTATATATGGATTGGGTAGTCCTATAGACTATCAAAATCTGGTTTTATCACTTAGACCAGGAATGATTAGAGATAGAGACTCCATCATAAAAAAACTTATAGAAATACAATATAAAAGAAATGATATAGCATTTGAAAGAGGTAACTTTAGAGTTAGAGGAGACGTGTTAGAAATATTTCCAGCATCGTCAAATGAAAGTGCTGTTAGAGTAGAGTTCTTTGGAGATGAAGTAGATAGAATTAGGGAGATAGAAGTTATAACAGGAAAAGTTATAGCTGAAAGAGATCACATATCAGTATACCCAGCTACTCACTATGCTACTACATCAGAAAATATAGAAAATGCTATAAAAACTATAAAAGAAGAATTAGCAGTTACATTGACTAAGTTTGAAGAAGAAGGCAAATTGCTAGAAGCTCAAAGACTTAGAGAGAGAACAAATTATGATATAGAAATGCTAAAAGAGATGGGGTTTTGTAGCGGAATAGAAAACTATTCTAGGCATATAAATCAGTTAAAACCTGGTCAGAGACCATTTACTTTGCTAGATTATTTTCCAGATGATTTTTTAATAATGGTAGATGAATCACATGTTAGTTTACCTCAAGTTAGAGCCATGTATAATGGAGATCAAGCTAGAAAGAAAAATTTAGTAGATTTTGGTTTTAGATTACCGTCTGCATTAGATAACAGACCTCTAAAATTTGAGGAATTTGAGAAAAAAATTAATCAAGTATTATTTGTAAGCGCAACACCGGGACCATATGAGAAAGAACATGCTGAAAATGTAGCAGAACAAATAATTAGACCAACAGGTTTATTAGATCCAGTGATAGAAGTAAGACCTATAGAAAATCAAATAGATGATTTAATGAAAGAAATAAGAAAAGCTGTAAAAACAAATACCAGAGTCTTAGTTACAACACTTACTAAAAAAATGTCAGAAGACTTAACTAATTATCTTAAAAATGCAGGCATAAAAGTAAGATATTTACATTCAGATATAGTTACCATGGAGAGAATGGAAATAATCAGAGATCTTAGACTAGGTAAGTTTGATGTGCTTATAGGAATAAATTTACTGAGAGAAGGATTAGACCTACCAGAAGTATCATTAGTAACCATATTAGATGCAGACAAAGAAGGATTTCTTCGTTCAGAAACATCCATGGTACAAACAATAGGTAGAGCAGCTAGAAACTCAGAGGGAAAAGTTATCATGTATGCAGACAAAATCACAGGTTCTATGGAAAGAGCCATAAAAGAAACAGATCGTAGAAGAGCTATACAGCGAGCATATAATGAAGAACATGGAATAATACCAATGACCATAAAGAAAAACGTCAGAGACGTCATAGAAGCATCCAAAGCAGCAGAAGATTCCGATACATACGGCAGAAAATCCAAGAAGAAAAACAAAAAAATCAAGCCTGGAGAATTAGCAAACATGAGCATAAGAGACCAAATCATAGAACTCGAAAAAGAAATGTTCAAAGCCGCAGAGAATTTAAAATTTGAGAAAGCAGCCGAGCTAAGAGATGAAATCAATCTACTAAAAAGAAGTGAATAGATGAAAAAATGTAAGCAAATTTAAAATTCCATGTGTAGCAATGAAAAAAACAAAAAGAGAATTTAAAATTTGAGAAAGCAGCCGAGCTAAGAGATGAAATCAATCTACTAAAAAGAAGTGAATAGAAATAAAAATGTAAGCAAATTTAAAATTCCATGTGTAGCAAGTTTGCTTTTTATGGAGTAAGTAATAAAAATATACTAATGGAGAAAATATGAATAAAATAACAATAAAAGGTGCAAATGAAAACAACTTGAAGAAAGTTGATATAGAAATACCGAGAGATAAACTAGTAGTATTTACAGGAGTTAGTGGTTCAGGAAAAACATCATTAGCCTTTGATACAATATATGCGGAAGGGCAAAGAAGATATATGGAAAGCTTATCTTCATATGCTCGTATGTTTATAGGAAACATGGAAAAACCCGATGTAGAAAAAATAGAGGGATTGTCGCCTACCATAAGTATTGATCAAAAAACTACAAATAGAAATCCGAGATCAACAGTAGGAACAGTAACAGAAATATATGATTACTTAAGATTATTATATGCAAATATAGGTAAACCATATTGCCCAGAATGTGGAAAACCAATAACATCAATGACAGTCGATCAGATAACAGAGCAAGTTCTTAAATTATCAGACAGGACAAAGCTACAGATTATGGCTCCTATAGTTAGAGGAGAAAAAGGAACTCATGCTAAGGTACTTGAAGACATGAAAAAAGAAGGATTTGTTAGAGTTCGTATAGATGGGGATATGTATGAATTAGAAGATAATGTTAAACTGTCTAAAAATAAAAAACATAACATAGAAATAGTAATAGATAGACTTATAATTAGAGAAGGCGTAGAAAAAAGATTGACTGATTCTATAGAAACCGCTATAAAATTTGCAAAAGGATTAGTGCTGATAAATGTAATAGATGGTGAAGATATGCTTTTAAGTACAAATTTTGCCTGTGTAGATTGTGGTATAGCATTTGGAGAGATTACATCTAGAATGTTTTCATTTAATAGTCCTTTCGGCATGTGTATGGATTGTAATGGATTAGGTATGACAAAAAAGATCGATCCTGATTTAATCATACCAGATTGGAATTTAAGCATTGACCAAAAAGCTATCATATCTATAGGAAGTGATAAAAATGGATATTACTATCAGATGGTGAATGAATTAGCTAAAATACATAAATTTGCTATGAATAAACCTTTGTGTGAAGCGCCAAAAGAATTCATAGATGAACTTTTATATGGAACAAATGGAAGAAAACTGAAGTTCAATTATGTATCTAGATATCAAGGCGAAAGAATGATGGAAAGAGAATTTGAAGGCCTAATAAATAATTTAGAACGTCGTTATAGAGAAACCAACACAGACACTATGAGAGAGTGGATAGAACAATTCATGAAAAACGTAGAATGTAACACTTGTCATGGTGCTAGATTGAATAAATATTCATTATCAGTTAGAGTAGGTGGTTTGAATATTAGTGAAATGACAAGTTTATCAATAGAAGAATTAATTGCGTTTTTTGATGAATTAGAATTAACAGAAAAAGAATTGATTATATCAGATCAAATAGTGAAAGAAATAAGGTCTAGAATAGGATTTTTATATGA
>Ga0193962_1001603_pt1 | contig 10498 bp, 12 predicted proteins | sample FB_5_MG_FD_140335 | JGI IMG/M metagenome (GOLD analysis project Ga0193962, IMG submission 140335) | Microbial mat bacterial communities from the Broadkill River, Lewes, Delaware, United States - FB_5_MG | ecosystem: Environmental > Aquatic > Freshwater > River > Microbial mats | place: USA...
AAATACAAAAGTTTAATTCTATGATAGGTTTTATTTGGATAAATAAGCTAATTTATGTACAGTCAAATTTATATAGTTCTTTAGATAATGAAAAAACAATTGAAGAGAAGGGGCGCTTTTTAAACAATATTTATAAGAATGCAACGGAAGATGATTCTTTAGAATTATTTGAAAGAATACAAAATGATTCATTTAATTAAAAAAATTATTAAATTTGGTATAGCTATTATAATTTATCCTATCTTTTTTATTGTGAATCATATAAGTTTTAGAACTATATTTAATAAAAAAATAAGAAGAATTTTTGATACTTTTAGAACTTCATTGATGAAATTAATAGGTGCGAAAATTGGAACAAATGTATATATAAGTAAAAACTTTTTTTCTACTTCATTTGTTAATTTAAAGTTTGGTAATAATGGTACAATTGGTATGAATTGTCAGTTATATTCTTATGGTAATGGTATTGAAATTGGAGATAATTTTTTAATAGGTTCCAATTTTGTTATACATACTTCAGAACATAATTTTCAGAATGCAAATCTTCCCATTATTGAACAAGGATGTAGTTATAAAAAAGTTAAAATTGGAAATAATGTCTATATAGGTTCAAATGTTAGTATATTATCTGGCGTTAGAATAGATGATAATATAATTATAGCAACAGGTTCGGTAGTAACGAAAAATTTAGAAAGTGGATGGATTTATGGAGGAATACCTGCAAAAAAAATTAAATTAATTCACGAAAAAGAGAATAATTAAGTGAAAATAATATATATATCCAACTCTATTATTCCTTCTAAAACGGCAAACAGTATTCATGTAATGAAAATGTGTCAAGCCTTAGCTGATAATGGCCATAATGTTATCTTATTTGCACCTAACAGGTACAAAGAATTTGAAAAAAATATTGATGATGTATATGACTACTATAATGTAAAAAAGAATTTTGACATTAGTTTTTTACCTTACAGTTATATGAAATATTTTGGTATTATAAATTATAGTATTAATGTATATAAAAAAGTTCAAAATGTGAAACCTGATTTAGTTTATGGGCGTGATTTATACAGCTGCTTTTTAACATCCTTTATACAAAATACTGCCTATGAAATACATGCACCAATGAATAATAAAATAAAATCATTTTTATTAAATGTAATGAATAAAAATAGGTACTATAAAAAAACTGTGGTTATCTCCAGTATTTTACAAAAGATAATCATCAATTCTCAAAATATAGTAGAAGAAAAAATTTATGTTGCACATGATGCTGCTGATGAGTTGTTAAATTTTGATAATAAAATTAGCACAATTACAGATAATAGTAAATTGAATGTAGGGTATGTAGGGAGTTTATATACTGGTAAAGGAATAGAAGTTATTATGGGTATTGCTCACAAACTACCGAATTTGATGTTTCATATAGTTGGTGGAAAAGAGGATGATATACTATATTGGCAAGAGAAAAGTATATCAAATAATATTAAGTTTCATGGATTTGTAACACAAAAAAACATTTATAAGTATTTAAATTCCTTTGATGTTCTTTTATTACCTAATCAACCTGATATATATATAGAAAATAAAAAAGATATGAATATAGGAGAGTACACTTCTCCTTTAAAAATGTTTGAATACATGTCCTCAAAAAAAGTAATTATATCGTCTAATTTACCAGTTTTAAGAGAAGTGTTAAATAATTCTAATGCAATGTTAGTAAATCCTAATAATTATTCTGAATGGATAAGTGCATTAAATAAAGTAAGAGATAAAATATTGAGAAAAAGACTTTATAATCAAGCATATTTAGATTTTAAAAGTAAATATACTTGGAGAAAAAGAGCGAATAAAATATTAGCTAGTATGTTTATTTAAAAGATGTTTACTTAATCTTAGTGCTAGTTGAACTATTGTAAAAGTAGGATTTGCATGACCTCCACTTGGGAAAACAGAAGAACCTATTATATATAAATTGTCCTGCTTGTGTACTTTACAATTAGAATCAACAACTGAACTGTTTATATTTGTACCCATTCTAGTTCCACCCATATGATGACCTCCTCCAAAGCTACTTTGATCTGGATAATCATCTTCTCCTAAAACCCAATCAAAAAGACGAAGTCTCCCTAAGTTTTTTTCTATTAAATATTTTCCAAATTGCAAAGATGTTTTATAAATCGTTTCAATATCATTTTCAGATTTTTTCCAATATAAATTTGTACTTGGTATATCGAATAAATCTTTGTTTGTTTTTGACAGCTCTATTCTGTTATTATAAACCGGTTCTTGTTCCCATGCTGACATTATTGATTTACCACAAATAAGATTTAGGTCTAATTTATCAAATAGCCATTTACTTAATGTAGGAGCATGACAAGCAAGATTAGCTATAGTTTTTTTTGTACCTGTATATTTAAAATCATGATTTAATCGTAACCCTGAATTGAGAATATTTAATTGGTTCTGTTTTGATTCTGTTAATGAAAAATATTCTTTTTTATTCTGAGTTGTATTCAGAATAACTTCACCAATTGTAGCATGAGGATGTTCCATCCAATAGTTTCCAATAGGAGTATTTTCCCCACATAATTTACCATTTGTTTTTTTATTATTATAAAGTAAAATTCTACTATTTTCTATTCCTCCAGTAGCCAATATGAAAGTTGTTGCTGATATTTCTACTTGAAGATTATCATAGTCTTTTACAACGATCTTTTCAACATTTTTTCCATCTGTAATAATTTCTGTAAGATTTGCATTCAGTGAGGTTGTAAGATTTTTGGACTTTTCAATTATTTTTTTATATTTTAATCCAAATCTTACTGGAGGAGAAAACTTGAAGTCGATTTTGTTAATGCCATTTGCATCACTGATAGTTTGATCATTTTCAATTGACTTGATTTCCAATATTTTGCATGCCTCTTCCGTAAAAGGGTCTAGGTCAGATTTTTGAATTGGCCAAGCTGTTTCTGGAAATTTAGACTTTGATTTAAAATCTCGCGCATCAAGTGGTCTACAGTAACCTGCCCAATAATTAGAAGTACCACCTAGATAGCGTGCTCTCATCTGTTCTAATTTGTAATATTTATCTCCAATTACTTGGCCTGTATAGACATTTTGAGATTGTTCAGTATAGTTATAGTCTCCTGCTTCTAGTAATAAAACCTCTTTACCTGATTTTGCTAAATTAATTGCCGTAGTCATTCCAGCAGGGCCTGAGCCAATTATACAGAAATCATAAGTTTTATTTATAGTTTTGATTTTGTCGAGATTTAAAAACATTTATATGTCAGCCTTATTTAATATCCATCCATTTTTGATAATTATATTTGAGTTTGTTTGTTTCCCTGAAATAAATATAAAAGCAAATAGTACAAATGTTTTTTTAAAAAAATTTCGTCTTTCTTTTTTCATTTTGAATCCTAATAAAATAAGTATATGTATAGTATAATAGTATCAAAAAAGTGGTTAAGTTAATATAATTTACTATTTTATTTAGGATCGTTGTGTTATTTAACTCATTTGAATTTATATTTGTATTCTTGCCAATAATTTTTTAGTATATTTTTACCTTTTGAATAAAAGATTAATTGCTGGTGCAAAAGGTTTTTTAGTATTGGGAAGTTTATTTTTTTATAGTTGGTGGAATATAATTTATTTACCATTAATATTAGGAAGTATGCTTTTTAATTATATAATAGGCACCAGTTTAAATGGAAATAGCCAAAAAAATAAAAATTTCAAAAAAAGATTACTTATTTTTGGTTTAGCAATTAATCTTTTATTACTTGTATACTTTAAATATATGGATTTTTTTATAGAAAATGTAAATTTTATAACGTCAAATAATATACCGACCTTGAATTTAGCATTACCCTTGGCAATATCATTTTTTACATTTCAACAAATAGCATATTTAGTTGATAGTTATAGACAAGAAACAACAGAATATAATTTTCTCAACTATGCATTGTTTGTTACTTTTTTTCCTCAATTAATTACTGGTCCAATAGTACATCATAAAGAAATGATGCCACAATTTTCGAGTAAATGGAATCTTGCAAAGAACTATAAAAATATAGCTGTAGGATTGTTTATATTTTCTATTGGGTTATTTAAAAAAGTAGTAATTGCTGATAGCTTTGCAGTTTGGGCTAATAATGGATTTGATAAGGCATAAGTCCTCAATTTTATTGAGGCATGGATAACTTCACTTAGTTATACATTTCAATTATACTTTGATTTTAGTGGATACACAGAAATGGCTATTGGCGCAGCTTTATTGTTTAATATAAAACTTCCAATTAACTTTAATTCACCATATAAATCACTTGATATTCAAGATTTTTGGAGAAGATGGCATATTACCCTTTCTAGATTTTTAAGGGATTATGTATATATACAGTTAGGTGGAAATAAACAAGGTAGTTTTAGAACATATAACAATTTATTGGCAACTTTTATTCTTGGTGGATTATGGCATGGAGCAGGTTGGACATTTATATTTTGGGGATTTTTACATGGAATGGCATTAGTAATTCATAGGCTATGGAAACAATTTAGTTTTATTATGAATAGATATCTAGCATGGTTTATAACTTTTAACTTTGTAAACATTGCATGGATTTTTTTTAGGGCAAAGGAATGGGAAGATGCTATTAAAGTCCTCTCTGGTATGTTTGATTTTGAAAATATTGAGATTGATATAACTAATAAGATACTTGGTGGTGTTCTGATTGGAATAATTTTAGTTGTCTTTTTAAAAAATACCACAGAAAATATAGAAAAATTTAAATTAAACTTAATAAGTCTTTTGATTGGAGTAATGGCTTTTGTAATAGCTTTTTTACATTTAAATAAAATTTCAGAATTTTTGTATTTTAATTTTTAGATAGGGACAATATGAGAAAAAAACATTGGACAATGTCATTTATTATTTTAATCATAATAAGTATTTTTAGTATTGCTATATTTAATTATATTATTAATCCATATGGAATAAGTAATAATGATATTATAAAACTTGTAAAAATAAAACAATCTCTTAAAATGAAACTGGTGAAAGCAATCAGAGTGAAAAATATTAAACCTAAAAGTATTATATTAGGAACATCACGTGCAGAAACAGGATATAACCCAAATCATGATTATTTTATTAAACCTTCATTTAATTTTGCAACGAGTGGAAGTTCAATGTATGAAAATAGATCAAATTTTGAATATGCTTTAAAGCAAGGAAATTTAGAAAAAGTTTTATTAGTTCTTGATTATAGAATGTTTAATAGTAAGACAGAAAAAACTACATATGACTTTGAAACGTATTTTAATAAGACTATTGAGTATTCATATCTTTTAAGTTTAGATACCTTGAAAGATAGTCTTGCAACGATAAGAGGATCATCTCGTGAATGGGAAGTTTATCTTTATAATGGACAAAGAAAACATGACTATAAACAAAGAAGTATTGAGAAAAATAATGGGCATTTTAATACAATGCTTACAACAGAATTAAATTATTATAAAGATTATCCCGTTGACTATAAGTATAAAGATACAAAAAATAATTCTTTTGATGATTTTGAAAAATTAGTAGAAAGTTGTTATAATAATAATATTGAACTTGATATAATATTTGCACCTAATCATATAAGGCTATGGGAAACATTAGATTATTATTTAGGTTATGATAAATGGCAAAATTGGAAGAAGGATATTGTTTTTGCTGTAGATAGAATATCACAGAAAGTTAATAAAAAAGTATATAGAATATTTGATTTTTCCGTTTACCACCAATTTACATCAGAAGAACCACCTAAGGATAAAAGAATCAAAATGAAATATCATTGGGAAACAAGTCATTATAAAAATGAACTTGGTCTAATAGTTTTGGATAGATTGAGTAATATTAATGTTTATAATGATTTTGGAGTGGTGATAAATAAAAATAATATTTATAATCATCTCATGAACCAACAAATTAAAAGAAAATTATTTATAGATACAAAATTATTTAAAATAGAGATGGAGCAAAGAATAAATTACAGTAAATGATGGTATAATAAATGAAAAAGAGAGAAAATGATAGCATCTGTAATATTTGGACGAGGTGGAAGTAAAGGCTTACCAGGAAAAAATACTATGAGTATTTTTGGTAAAAAAGTTATGGAATATCCATTAATCGCATGTAGTAAATCTCAGTATGTGAATAAATTATATGTATCTACGGATTCAGATGAAATTGCAGATGTTGGATTATTATATAATTGTTCATATATTAAAAGACCCGATGAATTATCTAATGATCAAGCTTTACTACAAGATGCAATTGTTCACGCGTACCATACAATTAAAAAAGAAAATAATGATTTGAAGTATTTAGTTATTACTATGTGTAATGCCCCAAATATAACAAAACAAGCAATTGATCAGGGTATAGAAATGTTAAATAATAATAGTGAACTTGATTCTGTGATTACAGTTGCAAATTATGATATGTTTGCACCAGAAAGAGCCAGAACAACAGACAAAAATGGACATTTACAACCTTATGTTCCTTTCTCTGTTTTTAATGAAGAGGTAACTTGTGATAGAAAATCTCACAAACCTACATTTTTTGCAGATGGGGGTATGACAATTGTCAGAGTAGAATCCTTGGATGATATATCTAAAAATCTATTGCCGTTTCAGTGGATGGGAAATAATATAGGACATATTGAACAATTACCTGGTGGTGGAGATATAGATTATCCATGGCAAATTGAAGCTATCAAATGGTGGCTAAAAGAAAATAAAATAGTATAAATGAAAATAGCAGTAACATCACCAAGTTTTTCAAAAAATAAAGTTTTACAAGACGAGATATTTAAGTATTATCCTAGTGCAAAGTTAAACTTAGAAGGTAAACGTTTTAATCAAGAAGAATTACTTGGATATATAAAAGATGCTGATGCAATTATTGTTGGATTAGAGACAATTGATAAAGAGCTGATTGAATGTTGCCCTAAACTAAAAATAATTTCTAAATATGGAGTTGGACTTAATAATATAGATTTAGATGAATGTAGAAAAAATAATATTGCTATTGGCTGGACTGGTGGAATAAATAAACTTTCTGTTGCTGAAATGACACTTGGTTATATGTTGATGCTTTGTAGGAATTTATTTGTAACTTCAAATGAGTTAAAAAATGGAATTTGGAATAAATCTGGTGGATTTCAATTAAGTAATAAAACTATTGGAATAATTGGTGTTGGATATATAGGTAAAGAGGTAATAAGGCTATTAAAGCCTTTTAAATGTAAAATACTTGTTAATGATATAATAAATCAAGATGATTATTATTTGGAAAATGATTTAGAAAATGTATCAAAACAAGAACTTTACAAAAGGTGTGATGTTATTTCGATTCATACTCCTTATAATGCAGATACTCACAATATGATAAATAAAACTATTTTTTCAATGATGAAAGAAAATACTTTTATTATTAATAGTGCAAGAGGTGGTATTATTAACGAAGACGATTTAAAATATGCACTTCAAAATAAAATGATTGCTGGTGCTGCAGTGGATGCTTATGTTGTTGAACCACCAAAAGATGAAGACTTATTAAGTTTAGAAAATTTAATATGTACTCCTCATATAGGAGGTAATTCGCAAGAAGCAATAGAATCAATGGGCTTAAGTGCAATAAACCACATATTGGAGTTTAGTAAAAAATGAAAAAAGTTGTAGTTTTTGGTGGGAGTGGTTTTTTAGGAAGTTATATTATTGATGAGCTCATTAAACAAAATTATGAGGTCGTTAATGCAGATATTAATCCTCCTAAGTTTAATAAAGATAATCAGATTTATAAATGTATTGATATTTTAGATATTCAAAAAGTTAATGAAGTCATTACCGAGGATATAGAATTTGTATATAATTTTTCAGGTTTAGCTGATATAAATGTTGCAATCGATAATCCAATACGAACTATTGAACTAAATATATTGGGAAATGCAAATATTTTAGAAGCATCTAAAAATAAAAATGTCAAAAGATTTGTCTATGCTAGTAGTGCATATGCATTTTCGAATAAAGGTACTTTTTACGGTATTAGTAAACAAACAAGTGAAAAAATAATTGAAGAATATTATAAACGATATGATTTAAAGTATACAATTTTAAGATATGGATCTCTTTATGGTGAACGTGCTGATATACATAATGGAATTTATAGACTTTTAAAAAATGCTTTAGAGGATCAAAAAATAGTGCACAAAGGAAGTGGAGAAGAAAGCCGAGAGTATATTCACTGTAGAGATGCTGCAAAATTGTCAGTAGAAGTTTTGGATAATAAGTTCATTAATAAGCATTTATTATTGACTGGTTTAGAAAAACATGATTTTAAAGAAATCTTAACAATGATTAAAGAACTATTAAATGACACAATTGATATTGAATTTGACAATAATGAATATAAAGGACATTATAAAGTAACACCTTATAGTTTTCATCCAACAATTGGGGAAAAAATTGTAGCGAATCCTTATGTTGATTTAGGCCAAGGATTACTTGAGTGTATTTCTGTAATGTATCAAGAACTTCAAAATAAGTAGTTGTGAAAATGCAATTTTTGTCGTATATTTTGAATGAAAAAACTCCCACTTATGGAAATAAAAATAAATTTTCAATAAAGAAAAAAAGCGATATAGGGAAGGGAGATGTCGCAAATGATAGCTGTATTGAAACTACGGTTCATATAGGAACACACATTGATATGCCTTACCATTTTTATGAAGAAGGTCAAACAATAGAAGATTTTGATGATGATTTTTGGATTTTTAAAAATGTTCTTATGATTGAATTAAAACCTAAAGAGCTTATAATCAATAGAGAATTTATTAGAAAAATTGAAAATTTTAAGTCTTCTAGTGTCGAATTAATTATCATTAAAACTCATATCTGTTATATAAGGGAAGAAGAAAAATTTTGGAAAGAAAATTTTGGTTTTCATCCTGATATATATGATTATTTAATAGAATATTTTCCTAGTGTAAGAGTTCTTGGTTTTGATTCTATTTCAGTATCAAGTTTTAAGGAAAGAAGATTAGGGCGTGAATCACATAAAAAATTTTTAAATCCACAAAAACCAATACTTCTTTTAGAAGATATGAACTTGCAGGATATAACTGAAAATACATCATTTAAACATGTTATAATTGTACCTCTAAGAATTGCAAAATGTGATGGATTACCATGTACTGTGATTGGATTAACAAATGATTAAAACTATTTTATGGGATTTTGATGGAGTCATACTTAATAGTATGAAAATCAAAGGAGATGCATTTGTAGAACTATTTGAAGGGTATAGTAAAAGTAAAGTTGCTAAGCTTGAAAAATACCATTATGAAAATGGAGGAATGTCTCGATTTGAAAAAATAAAATATTTTTTCAACGACATAATCAATAAAAAAATTAGTGATGATGATATTTTACAATGGGCAGACAAGTTTGCATTAATAATAGAAAAAAAAATCTATACTAATTCAAATTTAATTGATGATACATTGTTATTTATTAAAAATAATTATCAAAACTATAATTTTCATATTGTGTCTGGTAGTGAACATAAAGAATTACACAAAATTTGTAAACATTTTGAATTAGATCAATTTTTTATAAGTATTGATGGAAGCCCAATAAAAAAAGAGATATTAATAAAAAAAATTTTAGAAAAATATAATTATAAAAAAGAGGAAACTATTTTAATTGGTGATTCGATGAATGATTATGATGCTGCGAGTATAAATTCAGTCAATTTTTATGGATTTAATAATGAATTATTAAAAAATTATGGAACATATATAAAAAGCTTTAAGGGATTTAAAATTGGGTAATAGTATAAATAAAAAGGAAATTTACTTTTTTCTTATGGAACACAATTTTATTGATAAAATTACTCCATTAATAGAACTACTTCATACAAAAGAATATAAAGTAAAGTTAATTAAGTGTATGCATAATTACAATTACGAAACAGATAAAAACTTGATTTATTTACTTACTAAATATCCTGATATTTATCTAAATGATCTATTTGTAGGTGAAAATAAACTATATTCTATTTTACATAAATTTTATAATATATTTAATTTACGACAATCCAAAGAAAAATACTTTTTATTGAAAAGTATATATTATATATTAACAACAATTTCTAGAAGACTAATTGTGTTGAGCACAAATTTTGATGATAAAAATTTTGATAAGCTTATGAATAATCCCTTAAATACAATAGCTATAATGGACTTAACGGACAGCGACTTTTTGTATAAAATGATAAGGTCTAAAATAAATACCAAAGGTGTAAGAAATTATGCATTTCATCATGCTTTTAATATAATATCAAATTATTTGACAACATATAAACATTTAGAAAGAAAAAAACAAGTACCAATTGACGCTTCTCAAAAATATGCAGATACAATTTTTATGTATAACTCTTTTG
>Ga0193962_1001604_pt1 | contig 10496 bp, 11 predicted proteins | sample FB_5_MG_FD_140335 | JGI IMG/M metagenome (GOLD analysis project Ga0193962, IMG submission 140335) | Microbial mat bacterial communities from the Broadkill River, Lewes, Delaware, United States - FB_5_MG | ecosystem: Environmental > Aquatic > Freshwater > River > Microbial mats | place: USA...
TTGATAATAAATTCTTGGCTATATATGGACTTTATTCATTTGAAGTTTATTTGATTCACTGGCCATTAATTGGAAGATATGATATCTTTTTTGATATTTTTCCTGCAGGTGTTGCTGTAATTGCTTGGATTATAACATTTATTTTAGTTAGTTGGTTACTACAAAAAATTGTAACACCAATTAGTGCTGGAATTGATCGTTTAGTTCAAAAATAGTATTTAAGCTCCTTATGGAGCTTTAATATTAATTTGCTGTTAAGGTTATTTTAAAATAAGCACCTTTATAAGCTTTATCTTCAAAGATGAATTTTTTATTTGATACTGAAATTGTACCTTTCATACTCATTTTTATAATTTTATGACTAACATATAATCCTAATCCAGTTCCTTGATATTTGTGTTTAGTTGTAAAATATGGTTCAAATACCTTTTTTATAATATTTTGATTAATTCCACCTGCATTATCAATTATTTCAATAATTGCTTTATGTTTTTCTTGTCTTGTTGAGATTTTAATTATTTTAGTATCATTATTATTAAGATTATTTTTTATAGCATCATTGGCATTATGTAAAATATTTATTATTGCTTGAGTAAACTCATTTGAAAAGTTATAAATATAAATATCATTATCTAAATCTAAATGAATTTGAATGTTATTCTCTTTTAAAATAGTTTCTATTAAAGATAAATTATTTTTAATATTATGGCTTAAATTAAATAAAGATTTTTCTTTATTCTCTTTTAAAAAATCTTTAAATACATCTATGGTTTCAGATAGGTGTTCTGTAGTATAAGAAATCTGTTTTAATGAGTCACTTAATGATTCATCACTTAAAATTCCTAATTCTTTTTTGATTCTTGCCCCTGATGCTGTTATTGAAATAATATTTAAAGGCTGTCGCCATTGGTGAGCAATATTTCCTATCATTTCACCCATTGCTGCTAATTTTGATTGTTCTGCTAAAAGATTCTCTTTTCTTTTTATTTCACTAATATCCACAATAGTTAAAATTTTAAAAACCTGTGATTTAATAAGAGTATCTTTAATATTTATTAAGGCTTTAAAAGAGCTTTTATCTTCTCTTAAAATGTTTGCTTCAATTGGTTTATCATTAATCTTTTCTAATATTTTTTTATTAATTATAAGTTTTTTTAAGTCTTTATTTAAAAGTTCATCTTTAGAGTTATAATTAAATAATTCAATAGCAACTTTATTACAATCAATTATTAGATCATCTTTAAAAAGGATAATAGCATCCATTGTTGTATCTAACAAAAGTTTTAATTTTTCATTTTTTTCTTCAACTTCTTCTTTTATTTCATTTAGTTGATAATTAATTTCACTTATTATTGTTATATCGTAAATATAAATGATAACTAATTCTTCTTCAAGATCAAAAGGAGTAATAGTAATACTTTGCTGCATATTATCAAAGACTCTATCTGTAATTTTCCCTAGTTCAATATTTAATAAAAATTTACTAATTTGTGGAGTATAAAAAGTTGATGAATTTAGCTTTAGTGCAGTTGTAATTTTTCTAATTAATTTTTTACTATCAAGATTTGGATAAAAATCTATTAAATTTTTACCAATTATATTAGAAGAATTTATTCCTGTTCTAATTTCTAACCAACGATTCCAAAATTTCACTTCTAAATTTTTATTTATTAAAATGATGCCATTATCAAGAGTATTGCAAATAATATCAAATTTATTAGTGTTAAAATTCACAGTGAATCCAGAATTTTATTTAATTTTTCTTTTATATATAAGATTGAATTATCAGTTGTTAATATAAATAATTCAGCATTTATATTTAAATCTTCAAATTTTAATTCAGTTGAAATAATAATTACTTTTTTATATTTTGTTATAGATAAATTATTTAATTGATTTATTGATGTTAAACTTTTTATTGTTGGTGCTGAAAATGAAACATTTGTATCCATATTTTCAGCTAATTTACTAATAGTTGATGATGACAAAATATTTGTAATTTCTAAAACAATATCAGAAATTTCATTATCATCAATTTCATCTTCTTCTAATCCAAATTTATATGCTATATTAATAGCAGATTGTTTATCTATTACAAACATATTTTCACCGGAGATACTTCCATTTATTTGTTGTAATGAAACTAAATGTTCTACTTCTAAATCTAATTCATTTGATAAATAAGATTTTAATTCATTTGAATTTATTATTTGAATTTTAGGAATTGATAATTTAGCAAAAGCATCAAGTATTTCTGTAATTGCCGCTGTTGCACTTCCATAAGCTACATTCATTAACTCTTGTAAACAATCTTTTTCATCTTCTGTTAAATTTATTTCTGATTCCATTTTTATCCAATTATTTGATTTTTTCAAAAATTTGTTTCATTTTTGTTGAATCAATAGGTTTCTTAACAAAATCAAAAGCACCCAATTTTAAGACTTTATCCATTGAGTTTTTTTGTATATCAGCTGAAATAATTACAACTCTTGCATTATTATCAAACTCTTTTATTTTTTCAAGGGCAGTAAATCCATCCATTACAGGCATGGTTAAATCAAGAAAAACAATTGTGGGAGATATTTCTTTATATAAATCAAGAGCCTCTTGACCGTTTTGAGCTTCAAATATTTCTAAATTTTCTTCAATATCTTCATTTAATGTTTTAATAACCATTTTTCTAGCCATTTTAGAATCATCTGTAACTAAAATTTTCATTAATTTCCCTTTATATACTTAGTTTGGACGGTATTTTATCTAAAAATTAATAATAAATGCTTTTTTTTAATAGGGAATATACTAATATTCAAGTTCAAGAAAAAGGAAAATAATAATTATGTTCTCAAAAGATGAATGGACACAAAAAGAATTTTTACAAAATAAAAAAGAGTTAGAAAAAAAAGGTATAGAAGTTATTTTAATAGACACTATTTTAAAACCGATACCAAATGTCCAAACTCTTGTTTATAATCCTTATGAAATGGAACTATTTCCTGCTAATACGGTATTTGTATTTTATTGTGACACTGGAAAAACAACAAGTGAAAGACTGTCATATTATAAAAAGAAATTTCCAAAATATAAATGTATCAGTCTTCGAGGTGGAAGAGGTTATTTTAGACCTAATTTACAGTTATTGGATGAAGATAAATGAATAAAGAGTTTGATTATGTAATTATAGGAGCTGGAATTGCAGGGTGTTCTTTGGCTTATTTTTTAGGAAAATATTCAAAATCAATACTGTTAATAGATAGAAATAGCCAAGTTGCCTTTGGAGCAAGTGGTGCAGCTGGAGCATTTTTGTCTCCACTTTTGGGTAAGCCAAATGATTTTAAAGATTTGATTACAAAATCTCTGATTTTTTCTATAAATTTTTATAAAAATCTAGGAGAAGAATTAATTAGTAATTGTGGAGTATGTAGAATTCCTAAAAATGAAGAAGATGCAGATAAATTTGAGTCTTATAAACCATATATGGATTTTGAATATACTTCAATGAATGATGGATATTTTTTTGAAATAGGTTCTCAAGTAACTCCTTCTTTGATTTGTGAAAAACTAACAAAAAATATAGAAAAAAAGCTTTCTTATAATGTGGGAAAATTAGAACAAAAAGAGAACTCTACTTGGATAATAAATGATGAAATTTATGCAAAAAATATTATTTTAACAACAGGTGCTGATGTTAAACATATAAAAGAAGAGTATTTTGATATACGTGGAGTTTGGGGTCAAAAAATAGATGTTAGTACCACAACTCAAACAAATATCAATTATCATAAAGAGTGTTCTGTTTCAAAAGCTTCTAAAATAGAAAATACAAACCTTTTTAAAGTATCAATTGGAGCAACTCATCATAAGTTTAATTGTGATAAAAATATATGTAATTATTGTATAGAAACTGCAAATATAAATGCTTGTAGTAGATGTTATAACGACTCTATAATAAATAATGATTCAGCAAAATTAATAGCCTTAGCAAATGATATTATTAAACTTGAAAATGTGGAAGTAATTGATGTAAAAATAGGAGCAAGAGCTTCTAGTAATGATTATTTCCCAATGCTTGGGAAATTAGTTGATTCAAAAAAAAGTATTGAAAAATATCCCCATTTATTAAATGGAACTCATATAAAAAACTCTATGTTAGAAACAATAAATAATTTATATGTAATAAATGGAGTAGGGGGAAGAGGTTTTGTTTTATCACCTTATTTGGCAAATGAATTAGTAGAGTATATAATTAATAATAAAGAAATAGAAGATAATTTAACAACACACAGATTATTTAAAAGATGGGCAAAAAGACAAAAAAATAAAGTAATAGGAAAAAAATGAAGAACGTATTAAAAATAGTATTTTTAGGAATAATAGGATTTGGTCTTTTGACTTATTTAACAGCGCCAAAAAATGCAGAAAAAAGCATAAATAAAAACGAAGTAAATAGTGAATTATCAATAAACTCAATACCAAGATATTTTGAATTAGTTGGAAATAGTCCATACACTAAATTTGAAACGTTATTTCCAAAAGGGGTTGAAAAATATATTGTAGTTTTAAATCATGATACATTGGCTGTATTTAAAGATTTATATAAAAAAACAGAAAAAAATATTGTTCTTGTTGCAAATATTTCAAACACACCTTGGCTTATTAAACAACTAGCTGTAAATGGTGAATTGGAAAAAATGTATAAAGACTCAAAAATACCTTTAATAAATGATAGCAATGGTTCTTTTGTTAAAAGTCTATTTATAAACAATAATAAACAAAATCAATATTTCATTTATAAATTAAACATTGATGGAACAATAATAAAAATAAATGAAGGTTTTGTAAAAGAAGGGGCTTTAGAAAAAGGTTTAACTTCTAGGGAATTAGAAAATTCTTTAAATGAAATTATAAAATTATTTTAAAGAAAAATGGGAATAATATTATGCTTAATAGATGTTTTAGTTTATTAGTATTTAGTACTTCAATTATTTATGCATCAGTAGAAAAATATAGTATTTCAGTTTGTACTACTTCTACTTTAGAATATGCTCAGATTTGTAAAAAAAGAATTCTAACAAACAGCACAGCAGATGTTTTTATTGTAAAAACTGAAGATAATAAATATGTTACATACTTAGGTGTATATGATGATAAAAAGCAAGCTAGATATACTATAAAAACATCTTCTTCTTATGTTAAGCAACAAAACCCTTTTGTAAAAATACTACCTGAAGATATAATTACAATAAAAGCAAAAAATGAAATGTATATTGATTTAAAAAATAAGCCAGAAGAAATCAAAAGTAAAGAACGTATAAGGGTAATAATTCCTCTTTTGAAAATAGATAAAACTGAAAATTAACATTGATTTGAAATTTAAATTTTAAAAAGTGGTACCAGTAGCCGGACTCGAACCGGCACGCCTCGCGGCAAAAGATTTTGAATCTTCCAAGTCTACCATTCCATCATACTGGCTTTTAAATAAAGAGAGGAATTATAGTTTAATTTACTTAAAATAGTATTTAATTTCCATTAATTTTTCCAAAATAAACTATTTAACAAATAATATCATTTTAAATAGTTTGATTGATTTTGATTATAAAGAGCTATATCCACGTTAAGATATAAATTTTAAGAATGTAATAAGAATTTCGAACAATAAAAAAAGGACATATTTATTAAAATATGTCCTTTTTTATTAAATAAAATTATTTAGCTGCAACAGCTTCTTTAAGAGCTTTTCCAACTTTGAATTTTGCAACAGTAGTAGCTGGTACGTTAACAGTTTTGTCTGTACCTGGAACTTTTGCAGTTCTTGCTGCTCTATCTGCAGTTGCAAATGTACCAAATCCGATAAAACTTACAGATTCTCTTTTAACTAATGTTTCTGTAATTGTATCTAATACAGCATCAACAGCACCTTTTGCGTCTTTTTTCGATAAACCAGCTTTTGCAGCTACTGCGTCAATAAATTCTGCTTTGTTCATGGATGAACTCCTTGTATAAAATTAAATTGAGAAAACTTTATAGTATTTAAGCTTTAGAATAGCTAAAACTTGGGCTTTTAATGAATAAATTCATATAAAAATAATAAAAAATGATTTTTTTTTATTCAAACGATCTTTTTATGCTCAAAAGTCTGCATGAATTTTCTAAAATTGCTATTTTTTTTACTAGCTCATGAATGTCTCTATCATACACGTAAGTTCCAATTCCTTTTATAACCATTATATTATTTTCAGTTTCTTTTAGATATTTTGTAATTTCTAAGGCATTTCTTTTATACCAAGTTGAAAAATCTCCTGGATTATATATTGGAATTTCTCCAAAAGTTGTCTTTCCAAAGAAATCTTCAAAAACAATTTTTTCATGTTCAAAGGTATAAGCTGTTGTATATATTGGCATTCCAAAAGCGATATATTTTGCTTCATGAATATTTGCATAGATTGTTGCGTGTATATGTGACTCCATACTTGCTATATTCCATCTATAATCTTGTTTATTTATATTTAAAGAACAGAAAGATTTTTCATCCATTTCATCAAATATTGCGTCACTTGTATTAATCATAAAGCTATATTGATCTTGTTTTGTTGAAATCGCTCCATGGTAGATACCAAAAAAGTTTTTCCTAAACATTGTTAATGATAGATTTGCTAATAATTTTACTGTATCTTTATCAACCATTTTAAAAGCCTTCAAATGTATTTTTAGATATTATATACTAATTTAAATAAGGACCGTTTTAATGAATATTCCCCATATCCCAGTTTTATATAAAGAGACATTAGATGCCTTCAAAAATATAGATAATGGATATATAATAGATTGTACAACAGGATTTGCAGGTCATAGTAATGGATTGTTAAGTTCAAATGAAAATGTAAAGCTAATTTGCAATGATCAAGATGATGAAGCACTAGCTTTTTCTAAGAATAGATTAGAAGAATTTTCTTCAAGAGTTACTTTTAATAAGGGTAACTTTGAGCATGTTATTGATACTTTTAAAGATTATGATATTAGAGGTGTATTAGCTGATATTGGAGTTTCATCTTTACAACTAGATAAACTTGAGCGAGGCTTTGGTTTTGAAAGTGATACTTTAGATATGAGAATGAATCAAAATCAAGCTTTAGATGCAGCAACTGTTGTAAATACATACTCACAAGATGAGCTAGAAAGAGTTTTTAAAGAGTGTGGAGAAGTAAGAGAGTATAAAAAAGTTGCATCATTGATTGTAAATAATAGACCATTTACAAGTGCAAAACAAATATCAGAGCTTTTATCAAAAAAGATGTCAAAGGGAAAAATTCATCCAGCGACTCTTCCTTTTCAAGGAATTAGAATTGAAGTAAATGATGAATTAGGTGTTTTAGAGCGACTTTTTGATTCACTTGAAAATGCAAAATTAAAAAACTGTATAGTTGCTATCATCTCTTTTCACTCTTTAGAAGATAGAATTGTGAAAAATTATTTTAAAAAATGGACAAAATCTTGTATTTGCCCAAGTGAAGTTTTCAGATGTGAATGTGGTAATAACCACGCTTTAGGAAAAATTATTACAAAAAAACCTATAATTCCAACTAATGAAGAGATTAAACAAAACCCAAGAAGTAGAAGTTCAAAATTGAGGATATTTAAATTTGATTAATTTAACTGCTAGAAGTTCCCTTATCATCGTATTTGTATTATTGTTTTTCGCACTTTTTTTATATTTTCCAAAAATATATTTAAGAAGTAATATTTATTATATTAGCAAGGATATAAATAAGCTTTATGCACATTATATATCTTTACAAGAAGAGAATACTTTCCTAGCTCAACAACTAGAAGATATGAAGTTTAAAAATCAAATTATTGATTCTTTACTGTTTAATCCACTGGAACCTAAAAAATGATAAAAACGATTATAGAGTTTTCTTTACGAAAACCTCTTTTAAATCACTTTATTCTTTTTTTCGTTTTCCTATTAGCTTTTTTTTCATATTTCAAAATTCCAAAAGAGATTTTCCCACCTTCTGCTATGGATGCTATTACTATTAATGGATTTTATACAGGAGCTAGTTCTGAGTTACTAGATAAAATCGCTGTTAGTGAAATAGAAGATGAATTACTTGGTTTAAGTAGTGCTGATACTATCTCTTCAACTATTAAAAATGGAAGTTTTTCAATAAAAGTAGATTTAAAAGAGGGATATAAAGCAAAAGAAGAGATTGATGATGTAAAAGATATTGTTACAAAAATCAAGTCAAATTTACCCTCTGATATGGATGAACCAACGGTAAAAGCTGTTGAGTTTTCATTTCCATTAATTACAGTTGCTGTTTATTCAAAAAATAGCGATTCTAAAGAGTATTTAATAGAAGTTGCAAAAGATGTAAAATCAAAGGTAATGCAACTAAAAGATTTATCACAAGTTACAGTTTTAGGAGAAAGTGATAAAGAGTTATTAATGATTCTTGATAATGAAAAAATAAATGCCTATGGTTTAGAAAAAACAGCTGTTATAAATGCTATTTCATCTTTAAGTTCTATTTTTCCTATTGGTATGATTAAAGATATTTCTACTCACTATTATCTTTCTACTTTTAATGGTGAAAAAGATGTGGATAAAATCAAAAATACTCTTATTAAAATAAATGGTAAATCTGTTTATTTAAAAGATATTGCAGATATTAAATATACTTTAGGTGATATTGCTGATATCTCACATTTTAATGGAAATCCAAATATTGCTGTTGGTATAAACAAAGGTGTTGAAGGTGATGCTATTGAACTTGTAAAACAGATTAAACAAATCACAAAAGATTTTGAAGCTAAATATAGTAATTTAGAGTTTGATACATATATTGATACATCTATTTGGATTAAAAATAGGCTAAATACTGTTGTTTCAAATATTTTATTTGGTCTTATTTTGCTTTTCTTTGCACTGTTTTTATTTATAAATTTAAGAATTGCCATTGTTATTGCTATTGGAATTCCAACATCATTTATGATAGGTTTAATTGGGGCTGAATATTTTGGATATAGCTTAAATATGCTTTCACTTTTGGGAGCTTTAATAGCTTTGGGAATGCTTGTGGATGAAGCTATTGTTGTTGGTGAAAATATTTATAGACACATGGAAATGGGAAAAGATAAGTTTACAGCAGCACGTGATGGTGCTCTTGAAATGTATCCAGCTGTATTAACAGCAACTGCTACAACTATATTTGCTTTTTTACCAATATTACTAATGACTGGTGAAGTAGGGAAGTTTATGCAAATACTTCCTATTATGATAAGTATTTTACTTTTAAGCTCACTTTTTGAAGCTTTTTTCTTTTTACCATTACACGCAAAAGATATTTTAAAAGTAAGTAAAGATGAGAGAAAATCACATAAAGTTTGGAATTATAATTATAAGCTTTATGGAAATATTTTAGAGTTTTTACTAAGAGGAAAATATATTGCAATTATAGTGATGGTAGGACTCATATTTGCAGGTTCATATGCAATTTTTAAATCTCAAAAATTTAGATTTATGCCATCTTTTGACTCAACTCAAGTTTATATTACAGGATCAGTTGGAGTTGGTAAAAAAATAGAACAAACAGAAACTTTAGTGTTTGAGTTAGAAAAACAGATGTTAAGTTCACTTGATTTTAAAAATAGTATTAATTCAGTTAGTTCTGTGATTGGAATGAAACTTGATGGTAAAAATATGCCCCATTATGAAGAGTTTTATTTTCATGTATTTGTAAATTTACATGAACGAGCAGCTGAGAATTTCTTTGAAAAATATATAAATCCATATTTATCACCAAAATATGATGATTCAAATATGATAAGAGAAATAAGCGCTCAAGATGTGGAAGAGCAGTTAAAAGAGATTTTAGAACCATATATAAAATCAAATAAATTTGATGAATTAAAGATTTTTGTTCCTCAAACTGGAATTGTAAAAAATGATGTGGAAATTGCAATTTCTGGTAAAAAAGAGAATAGTATAATTGCTGTAAATAAACTAAAAGAAAGTTTATCAAAAATAGAAGGTGTTTCAAATATCGCTGATGATTTAATAACTGGAAACTATGAACTAAAATTTAAAGTAAACTCTTATGGAAATAATTTAGGAATAAGTGAAGAGACTATTTTAAATCAATTAAGACCTTTTTATTTTAAAGGAACTTACTCTAAAATGTTTGATAATCAAGGAATAATTGATATTGTTTTTGAGAGTTCTCATAAAGATATTTTAGAAAGCTTAGATACATTTACTATAAATACAGCTTCAAATCAAAAGGTTTTATTAAAAGATGTTGTTGAGTTTATAAAAGTGCCTTCATATTCTCAAATTTTCAAAGAGAATAATGAGCAAATCATAAGTGTAACAGCTTCACTTAATAAAATCACATCAGCTGAAGTTTTTGAAAAAATGGATAATGAAATACAAGAGTTAAGACGTGATGTAAAACTTGTAATCAAAGGTGAACAAGAAGAGAATGAGAAAGTTCAAA
>Ga0193962_1001605_pt1 | contig 10482 bp, 5 predicted proteins | sample FB_5_MG_FD_140335 | JGI IMG/M metagenome (GOLD analysis project Ga0193962, IMG submission 140335) | Microbial mat bacterial communities from the Broadkill River, Lewes, Delaware, United States - FB_5_MG | ecosystem: Environmental > Aquatic > Freshwater > River > Microbial mats | place: USA...
GCAACACCAGATTGTACTCTTTTTATTACCAAGCCACTTGGTATTGGTGTCTTAACAACTGCCGAGAAGAAGAAGCTAAGAGCTCACGAAGACAATAAATATGTTGTCGATTTAATGTGTACTCTTAATAAATCGGGTGTGGCCTTTGGAAAGTTAGAATATGTAAAATCTATGACAGATGTTACAGGATTTGGTCTTTTAGGACATCTTGGCGAGATATGTGAAGGTAGCAACGTAAATGCAGTAATTAATTATAATGCCATTCCAAAAATTGATGGTGTTGAGGAGCTTATTCAGCAAAAATGCACACCTGGAGGCACACGCAGAAACTGGGCTTCGTATGGCCATTTAGTGGGTAATATTACCGAAGATCAAAAGTCGTTGCTTTGCGATCCTCAAACAAGTGGTGGGCTTTTAGTAGCTGTAGATAATAATCATGTAGACGATTTTCTTAATATTGCTACTCAAGAAGGATTTAATTTATCGCCAATAGGTAAACTTGTTGAACGAAACGGCAGTAATAGTGCATACATAAACGTAGAATAATTATGTTAGATAATAAAACACGAAATACCCTTATTCAGGTAACTCAATATGGAATGGGTAATGGCGATAGCGAGTTAGGATTGAAACTTATTACAAACTATTTTACATTACTTAACGAAGATAATAGAGCTCCAAAAATCATAGTTTTTTATAACGAAGGCGTTAAACTTATTTGCGAAGGTTCTCCTGCTATTGATGCTTTAAAAACTATTCAGGAAAAAGGGGTGCAATTAATAGCATGCAAAACTTGTCTTATGCATTATAATATTTTTGATAAAATAGAGGTTGGTACACCAGGTACAATGGTCGATATTATTACTCTACAAGCTTCAGCAGACAAGGTTATTAATTTATAATTACTCAAATTTTAATTTTCCATAAACGGCTATTAGATTATTTATCTAGTAGCCGTTTTTGTTATTTGCATTACGATACACAAATAATAGAATCTCAAAAATCCTTTTTTGTATTTCAACTATATCTATATATCAAAATAACTATATTTGGTTTTATGAATTGCACATTAACTTAGTATTGAATTAATAGTAGCATGAATTGATGAGAAAAATATACTATTTCTTGATATTTGCACTTGCCTTTTTTTCGTGTAAAACCGAAGATAAAGTATCGTTGTATACGGCTTCGGGAGCTTTATATGCCACATTGCAAATAACCGATTTCTATAAAGATAGTATATCGAAAGAAATTGATTGTAATTCGACTTCTTCTGGAATACTTGCTCGTCAGATAAACAGTGGCGCAGATGCCGATATTTTTATTTCTGCAAATAGTGAGTGGATAAATTATCTTATTAAGAATAATAAGGTTAATAAGGAGAGTGTAACTAAATTAGCTTTAAATACTCTTGTAATAATTTCTAGAAAAGATAAAGAGCCTCCAGTTATTATGTTCGACAAGGAATTTGATATAAGAAAGGCCATTAAAAATAGAATTGTAATAGGAAATCCAGAATATGTACCAGCAGGACGTTATACAAAAGCCTTCTTAGATAAATTAAATTGGTACAACAGCGTTATAGATAAAGCTATTTTAGCAACAAATGTATCGGCTACTTTGCACTATGTGGAGATGGGAGAAGCAGATTGGGGTATTGTATACAAATCGGAGGCTTTACAATCGAATCTTGTTAGAATAGATTACAATATTCCTGAGCGATACTACCCAGAAGTAATTTTTTATTTATGTCGATTGAAGACGGTTAATAATGATGCCGATAAGCTTTTTAACTTTTTTATGTCGGATATTAGCCGTGCCATATTTACAAAAAACGGTTTTAAAACAATTAATTAATGGATTCGTTTTTATCTATATCAAACCAAGAGCTTCAAGTAATATGGCTTACAGTAAAAGTTGCACTTGTAAGTACTGTAGTGACTTTACCAATAGCCCTATTTATTAGCTACGCTCTAGCTCGCAAAGAGTTTAAAGGTAAAGTGTTTGTTGAAAGTTTAATAAGTATTCCACTAGTAGCTCCACCTGTTGTAACAGGGTATATACTTTTATTACTATTTGGAACAAATGGTGTGATTGGAAAATATCTTTCTGATTGGTTTGGATTAAAAATGGCATTTAACTTTGTGGCACTGGTTATGGCATCTACAATTGTTTCGTTGCCTCTTGCTATTCGAACAATGAAAACATCTTTTGAACTTGTAGATCCCAATTTAGAGTATGCTTCGATGACTCTAGGTGCATCTAAAAGATCAACTTTTTTTAGAGTAACTCTGCCTTTAGCATTGCCAGGAGTAATTAGTGGTCTTGTGTTGTCGTTTGCCCGCTGTTTAGGCGAATTTGGAGCAACAATTACTTTTGCAGGAAATATTATTGGTAAAACACAAACAATATCCTTAATGATATATTCGAACATGCAAATACCAGGTAACGAGTGGCGTGTAACAAGGTTGGTGGTGATATCGGTTTTAATTTCGTTAATAGCAGTTGTTGTTTCTGAGATTTATAATAAGAAAAAGAAATACCTAAAAAAATGATTTTAAACCTTGATGTAAAACACTCTAAAGGAGGTCATAAATTTAATTATAAGCTTTTGTTGGAAAGTAGTATTACTGGCATTTATGGTGCTTCGGGAGCTGGAAAAACAACTCTTTTAAATATTATTGCTGGTATTGAACAGCCTGATAATGGATTTATGGCTATTAATGATAAGCTAGTTGTGGATATTAATTCTAAATACAATATTCCATGTAATAAACGAGGAGTAGCTTACATTTTTCAGGAAGGACGACTTTTTCCTCATCTAACAGTAAAAGAAAATTTATTATTCTCTAATAAATATCTTGATAAAAGTAAAATTGAGATAAAGCTTAAAGATGTTCTCGATTTATTAAAAATAAAACCTCTGCTTAATAAAAAACCTATGGAATTGTCGGGTGGCGAGAAACAGCGAGTGGCTATTGGTAGAGCTCTGCTTTCGCAACCAAAATTATTGCTGCTCGACGAGCCGTTTTCTAATCTAGACAGGTCTCTTCGCAAGCAAATAATATCGTATTTATTGAAGATAAATGCCACATACAAAATACCAATGGTAATTGTAAGTCATATTATTGGCGATATTTTACGACTAACAAATAACCTAGCTATTATTGATAATGGTAGAGTTGTTGCGCAGGGTGACTTTTTTAATATTATGGCAAATTCATTAGTACCTGAAATTATAAAACCGCATAGATATTTAAATGTAATAGATACTACTTATACTGAAAAATCAATAGACAATAGTCTTTTTACACTTGCCTGTAAAAAGTGTCATGAGATAAGTTTTAACACCGAAAATAATAAAATTAACTCGCTTGAGATAGGAACAAATATCCGTTTGGCAATACGTCCCGACGAAATAGCTTTATCAAATAATAAACTCAATGGAGTATCTATACAGAATCAAATAAAAGGAAGAGTTTATAAAATTTTCGAAAACGAAAATAGCACGTTTTGTGTCGTGCAGTGTAATGGAATTGAATTAGTATCCGAAATAACAAAAAGTTCGTTGTTAAATCTAAATATTACTGTTGGAGCAGAGGTTTGGTGTCTGATAAAATCGAAATCAATAGAAATTATTTACGATATATAGTATTGTTTGAAAAAGAGGTAAATAAAAAGGTGTTTCATTTAATTTGAAACACCTTTTATTAATATCTATTAGATTATAGATTTAAAAAAGGCAGTAACCTTTGAACTCTGTAAATGTTTTTCCTTTTTTAAATTAAATTCAAACAACAAAAAATTATCTTTGCTAATCGGAAAAAATTTGAACTAAAATGCAAGAGAAAAAATCTTTAATATTTCAAGGAATATCTAGCACAATAATTATTGTAATGCTTTTGTCTGCTGCTGTTTCGTACAACGGAAAACTATTTGGTACAAAAACAAGCGAGTTGTTAAAATTTAAACCAAAGGAAGATACACAAATACCTATTGAACAACTATTGGAAGCTGGGTACGATAATTACAAACTAGATAAAGTTTCCGAAGGAATCTGGAATCTTGTAAATAGCCAAGGAGAGGAGCAAGGCAAAGTTATTACGTCAATTTCTTTTAGCAAAAAAGTATATGGATATGCAGGAACCATTCCAATGCTAATTTTTATAAATAGCGAAAACATAATAGAAAAAATTCATCTTCTTGACAATTACGAAACTCCACGTTTTATTAGAAGTGTGGTAAATGGTGGAATTGTAGAACAGTGGATTGGTAAAAATATAAATGAAGCTTTAGCGCATAAAAATCCCGATTTTGTTTCAGGCGCAACAATGAGCAGTGATGCTATTAATATTTCGGTTCGTCGTAGTTTACTCGCTTTGCAAGAGTGCAATCAATCGGCCTTTTCGGTTATTGGCGAGTGGAATAGCAAAACATGGGCTGCTTTATTGGTTATTATGTCGGGTGTTTTTATGGCATTTTACACAAAGCATAAAAAGCTTAGAGTGCTGCAAATGGTTATAAACACTGTTGTTTTAGGTTTCTATTGTGGGCAATTTATATCGATAAGTTTAATAGTAGGGTGGTTGGGTAACGGCGTTAACCTAATAGCAAAAATATCGTTAGTGTTGATGGTTATTCTGGCTTTAATAATGCCAATGTTATTTAATAAAAAGCAGTTTTATTGCATGTGGCTATGTCCTTTTGGATCGGCTCAGGAACTTGCAGGCAAGCTAACCAAAACGAAATGGAATATTCCAACTGGAGTTGCAAAATATCTTAAGCATACTAGAAAAGTAATTCTTGTACTTCTTTTTGCTTTAATGTGGTTAGGTGTAGGTTTTGATATTGCCAATTACGAACCTTTTGCCGCCTTTTTATTTGGTCATGCTGGTGCAATAGTTACAGTAATAGCCATTTTAAGTATCGTGTTGTCGTTATTTGTTAGCCGTCCTTGGTGTCGATTTGCTTGTCCAACAGGTCAGTTATTACTATGGTGTCAAAGAATAACTAAATAACAATGCGTATCACTTATGTCATTTAGAGGTTTCTCTGAACCCTAGATTCATTTAAATATGATCAGAATAACCTGAATTGTTTTGGTTAAAAGAGGCTACAAATAATATCATTATTAAATGATTTTTGTGCTATAATGCACAAAAATCATTTAATAAAAAACATCTGTAACCCCTTTGAAATCATGTTTTATTTATCTTTATTTGCTGTGCTATTTATTGGAACAAAGTGTAACTACGATCCAATTATTTTTTTGAACGTTAATATGGCAACCTCATTTTGAGACTGTAATTGTTGTTGCCTATTTAAAAATATATGTGATTTTCATTCACTTACGAGGAGGAGATTATGAGGAAGCTTTACCTGTTTTTTATTCTTTTATTTGTTTTTTTTAGTTCTGTTATTTCTGCTTGGGGGCAGATATATAATATTAAAACTCTTAATGGGAAAACTATTACCGATCCTAATGGGTATTTTTATGATAGCGGAGGTAATGTAGGGAATTATCTCGATGATGAGGATCTTACAGTTACTTTTAAAGTTAGTCTAGGTAAGAGCTTGGTCATAGATTTTGAGGATTTTAATGTTGAGAATGGATATGATATTTTAAAAGTGTCTGATGCTGGAGGATCCGCTAATTACACTAATCGTAATGCTCCTTCCAAAATAACATTGACAGGTGGAGGGGAAATAACATATAGATTTACTTCAGATTACACTCAGACTCGATCTGGTTGGAGAGCTAAACTAACATTAATAGATCCTCACCACTTTTATTCATATCAATCGGGTAATTGGGATACAAAAGAGACTTGGACTTTAGATCCATCGGGAACAGTGTTTGTTGATGGAGGAGTGCCTACCGCTGGTGATCAGGTTACAATATTAAATGGGCGATCTGTTAATGTAACATCTAATAACAAAGATATTACTGCAGTTGAAATTGAAACTGGTGGTATATTAGATTTAGGATCATCAATTGGACATACCTTTACAGAATTAACAGGTAGTGGATTATTAAAACTGGCTACTAACGATTTTCCAAATGGTGTTCCCGATGCTTTTATGCAATCTGGTGGTGGTACTGTTGAGTATAATTTTAGTGGAGCCAGAGTATTAGAAAATTCGGTTACTAATTATAATAACCTTATTGTTAATCTTAGTACAGATGCATCTATAGCTCGAATAGCTAACGATTTGCAGATTAATGGAGACTTGACTGTAAAACAAGGTCATTTTACAATTTATGAAGGAGGCAATAGGAATATTGTTATTGAGAATAATTTGTTAATTGAAAAAGATGGTCAAGTTGATATCGACCAAGATAACAGAACCAGAGTTCATAGATTAGAAATTAAGGGTGATTTTACGAATAATGGTCAGGCTGTATTTTTTACTTATGCTTTTCCCGATTATAGTGGGGCAAGATGGAATGATAGATGTCATGTTATTTTTAGTAATCCTAATAAAGATCAAAATGTTCAGTTAAATGGATATACCCGTTTTTACCGTATAGAGATTGATAAAGGAGTAGACGATACTTATGTTCTAAACATTGATGCATCAGAGGAAAGAAATTTTAACCTTTACGGAAAGAATAATTATAGTTTTAATAGCGCTCCAGGAGCAGGAAATTTCGCAAATGATAATTCGCTTGGTCTTTTGGCAGGAACAGTGCGTATAGGACGTAATGTTGTTATTCCTTGTTTGAGCAGTTCGGGCGATACTTATTGGATTGACAGCGATGCTAAGTTATGGGTTGATGGAGGAACAGTAGTAGTTTCAGATAAAACTAGTTATAGTTTCGAAAGTTTAGTTGTGTATGGAAAAATAACTTTGTCTAATGGTGGCTCTTTTACCGATATTGGTAAGCAGGGTATTGTTTTCCGTGAAACAGCTATTCTTAGAATTGATGATGGTTCTTTTGAAGCTAGAATGATTAGAACATCTTCATGGACTAACTCTGTGCATAGGGGAACGTTTATTATGAATGGAGGTAACCTTACATTACATGGAAGTACAAGTCTTAGTTATCATGCAACATTTTCGTTACCATACCCTGATAATGTTTTTATTATGACAGGTGGTACAATAACTATAAATAATCCTACTGTATATAATGGAGGTATTGCAAATAATTTTAGTTTGTTGTTAAACCCTAATCTGGGTAACTCCTTAATTACTGGTGGTACAATAAATATTAATGTTCCAGCTACAAGAGATGCTGCTATTAATACAAATATGGCATTGTGGAATGTTAATATTACTGGCAGCAGTAGCAGAAGTTTACTTCTTAATAGTTATGTAGGTAATGCAAGTCCTCCTGTTCCTGGGCAACTAGCTCAAGATTTAGTTGTGAAAAATAATCTTACCATTACAACAACTAAACTTGATGCAAATAACCAAAATGTTATTATTGGAGGAGACTTTAATCTGAACGGAACATATATACCAAGAAATAATACAACCACTTTTAATGGATTAGGCCTTCAGAACTTTAATGTTAATGGTACTATTACAGGTAACTTAAATAATCTTTCAATATCAAATAAGTCAAAAACGGCTTTAAATAATAACAGTATAACTGTAAAAGGAGATTTCACTCTTAATGACAATTGCCGATTCGATGATAATTCTAATAATGTATATGTAATTGGTAATCTCGATATTTCTGGTGAACATAGAAGCCAAGCAAATGGTAGTATTCAATTACAAGGGAATGCTGATCAGACTATATCTGGAAATGGAGCTGGTATTTTTGGTAATCTTGTTATCAATAAAAACTCAGGTAGTACTTTATTAGATGCATCAATAACAGTTAATAAAAATCTTCGCCTTGTTGGAACATCTTCATCAATAGATATGGGTGATAAAAATGTTCATCTTTCTGCAGTAAGTAATATTTACAGTGTTCTATTGGGGACAAATAAGGATTTCTCTGTTAATAAAATGATGTATACTAATGGAAATAGTTCCGATGGTGGGATTACATTCGATTTCGATTCGCCTATAACTCGTTCTTTTCCTATAGGTGTTAGTGGTAAATATACACCTATGAATATTAGCTTAAACGCAGCTGCTGTTACGTATGGAGATATAACTGTTAGACCTGTAGACCGTAAACCAGGGTTAGCACAAAGTAATAATATTCTTGATTATTTTTGGAGAATTAATTCTTCTGGGTTTGTTGGTATTTCTGCTGGATCAATTGATATTGACTGTAATTATTTAAGAGCTGATGTAGTTGGTAATGAAGATGAATACAGACCGGGCTATTTTCAAAATTCTAAGTGGGAATATATTGATGATAAATCAAAAGTTAAAGATGTATTGAGTACTCCAACCATCTTTTATGATGACATAAGTCAGATAGATGGGTTATACACTGCTGGTGAGCCCGATGCCTTTGCTGATATTAAGACTTATTACAGTATAAAAGATGGTAATTGGAATGATCCAAGTACATGGTCAACCGATAATACAAATAAATGGTTGGGTATTCCTGATGGAACTATTCCTAACTCTACTTCTCTTGTTATTATTGGTGATGGATTAACAAATAATCATACTGTTGAAATAAATTATGATGGAACACAAGCTGCTCTTTTATTAATAAATAAAGGCTCTGTTTTAGATTTTAATACAACCATAAATAACTTTTTTAAATCGGTATCATCTTTACCAGGTGTTGAAAAAGGACGAATCCGAATTGGAAAAGCAGATTTCCCTGGTGGCGATTGGGGTGAGTTTTTAGGTGAAAGTGGCGGTACTGTTGAGTATTATAATGAGACAAATAGTCGATATGAAATGCCAAATAATAATTATCCATCGGCAGCTAAAAATGAATATTGTAATTTGATTATTAATACAAATCACCCTACAGCTAATAAGCAAATAGATTTTGTTGATGCCGATTTATTAGTTCACAATGATTTGATAAAAGAAGGTGTAAGAGTTTCTTTATTCAATACAAATAGTCATACTATTGAAGCTAAAGGTAATTTATTTGTAAAAGAAGGGATGCTGCGTTTTTATAGAAATAACGGTAATACCTTGATAGTTCGTAACGATATTTTTATAGATAATGGAGCAACTTTAGATATCAACTCTGGAGCGAATCATATATTAGAATCATATGGTAATATTGTTAATAATGGAATATTAAATTTAAATAGTGGAGCAAATAGAGCAGCAACTATATTTAAAGGTTTTAATAGTGTTACTATTTCAGGGTCAGGGCTTACAACTAATTTTTATACTGTTGAAGTCGATAAAGGAAATTCTAAAGACCCGCTTTTAGATGTTAAATCTGATAAATTTACGCTAAGTAATCTTACCCTTGTAAATGGTACATTCCGTTTGTCTTCAGCTGTATCAATAAATTTAACAAACGTACCTTTTAATATTCCCGAAACGGCCGCTTTATCTGCCAACGGTGGAACAATAAATGTTGGTATTAATGACGATGATTCCGATATAGATTTGAAGGGTAGAATAGAAGTGTTAAATGGTGTTATTAATGTAGGAGCACTTTCTAATACAAGAAACAACGACATAATAGTTGCTGCTACTGGTAAACCCGAAGTTGTTGTTCGTGGAGGACAACTTAATGTGCAAGGACAAATTCGTCGTCCTGCTTCAGTTGCTATGGGATCGCTTAACTACATTCAATCGGGTGGAGAAGTTAATATTTATGGTAAAAGAGATATTGGAGATATAACCAATCGTGCCGACCTTGAGGTTTTAAATCCAGGTAGTAGATTTGATATGGATGGAGGTAAAATTATTATTCATCAACCAGGTAATACTACTTTTGGTGACCTTTATTTAAATGCCGAATCGAGTAATGTAACAGCAGGTGAAATTCAACTAGGAAGTAATAGTTCCACAATAGATACTAGACGTAATTTCAATATTTTTCTTGCTAATAAAATTTACGATTTGCGAATTAGCGGAAGTAAAACTTTCACTGCGCAATTATTTTCTTTCCCATTGAATGCCCATTCCTTATTTATTGATATGGATTCTGAATTTCATGCCGATGGTAAAGACGTAATTCTTAGTGGAGACCTGGAGAATAATAATGGCGATAGTGGCATAGGTCTTAACCGAGGTGGTTATAGAGTACAGTCGTCAACTCAAACAACTACCTTTACAGGTAGTGGTAATAAAAGAATAACTAGTACTGAATTAAATACAACAAACTTTGCCAATCTTGTTATAGAAAGTGATAATGGAACAAAGGTATCTGTTGAACGCGATATATGCGTAAACGCCGATTTGACTATAAATTCAGGTGTTTTAAGTAACAACAAGCCTTCGGGAGTGCCTGCTGAAACAATTATCTCTATTTATGGTAATGTATATAACAAATCTGTACACGAATCATTAGATGGAGGTTATATTGAATTTAAGAATAACTCATTGCAAACAATTGATGGTAATGATTTTGGGGTTTTTGGAACC
>Ga0193962_1001607_pt1 | contig 10477 bp, 8 predicted proteins | sample FB_5_MG_FD_140335 | JGI IMG/M metagenome (GOLD analysis project Ga0193962, IMG submission 140335) | Microbial mat bacterial communities from the Broadkill River, Lewes, Delaware, United States - FB_5_MG | ecosystem: Environmental > Aquatic > Freshwater > River > Microbial mats | place: USA...
ATGTTTTCAAATCCCTTTTTTATTGCCATATTTATAGGTAAATTATTAGCTAACCCACCATCTATATAATTTTTATTTTCAACTTTTTTACGCTTAAATAAAGGATAATTAGCACTTGCCAATATAAAATCATTTAATTTTCCTAGTGGAATCTCATCTATATAAAGTTCAACAGGTTCTCTATCTGTTAAGGAAACTGTTACTAAACCATATTGTTTAGTAGATTTTCTTAATAACTCTTCATCAATATGATAATTAACTAAATCTTCCATTGCAGAACTATCCAATCCTTTTTCTCCAATCATTTTATGCAACATTTTTCCATAAATTTTCATACCTTCTATATTAATCTTTTTATTTATAACAGTTTTCAATTCATCTTCTTCTAAACTTAAAATCATAGAAGGTTTTATATTTTCCCACATTTCATAAGCTTCATCAACTTTATCTTTACAAATCATCGCAGCATTCATTGCACCAATGGAAGTTCCAACAACTAAATCAATTTCAATGTTTAAATCCTGCAATGCTTTATATGCACCAATATGAAATGCACCTCGACTTCCGCCTCCTTCTAATACTAATCCATACATAAAATCCCTCCTTATAGTATTATTATAATAAAAAAAATGCCCAATGGGCATTTTTATTGTACTATAGCTTCAATTCTAATTCCTTCTAAAATAGATTCTGCTATATTTGCTGAATGATCTCCAATTCTTTCTAAGTTACTAATTACATCTAAGTAAACAATTCCAGATTCAGGTTTACAAGCCCTATCATTTAATCTCTTAATATGACTTTTTCTATTTTTCTTTTCTAATGTATCTATCTGTTCCTCAAATTGAAAAACTTGTTTAATCATAACTTCATCAGCTGTTTTAAATGAGTTTAATGCAGTAGTAAAAGTTCTATCTACTTTTTCAAACATAACATTTAATTCATCTACAGCACTTTCTGATAATGCAACTTTATTATCTATTCTATATTGTGCTAACTCTACAATATTTTCTGCATGATCTCCAACACGTTCTAAATCATTTATAGTATTTAATAAAGTTGTAACTATTGTATGCTGAGCATCAGTAAGCGGTGCATTCAACACTTCACTTAAATACGATACTAAATCTTTTTCTAACGTATTTATGCTTTTCTCTCTTTTTATTACCTTCTCAACTTTCTTCTCATTCAATTCTAAAAAAGCTTCTTTACTAAGTCTTAAAGACTTATTAACAGTTTTACCCATTCTCAAAACTTCTTTTGATGCCATTAATACCGCTATAGATGGTGTTTCTATAATTCGTGAATCAATATATTTAAGACCAGTTTCATCTTGATCTTGTCCTTTAATTAATCGTTCAGCCATTCTTACAAACCAATTAGCAAATGGTAATAATAAAACTGTATTGATAATATTAAATGATGTATGCGCATTGGCTATCTGTCTTGACATATTATCTGGTGTCAATTCCGTTATCCATTTAGATATAGGCAATATGCTTACCAATATCATAAAAATCAAAGTTCCTATTACATTAAATAATAAATGCATCAACGCTGCTCTTTTTGCAGTTTTATTAGCTCCTAAACTTGATAGCATCGCCGTAACACAAGTTCCGATATTTTGCCCACAAAGTATCGGTATAACCGCATTAACATTATTAATAGCGCCTGCAGCTGCTAAAGCTAACAGCATTCCAGTAGTTGCACTACTACTCTGCACTATTGCAGTTATTGCAAATCCAACAAAAACACCCAAAAATGGATTTTCTAAATTCGCCATCATACTTCTAAATGTTTCATCTGTTCTAAGTGGTTTCATAGCACCAGACATCATTCCCATTCCTAAAAACAAAATACCAAATCCAATTAAAATTTCACCAACATCTTTGTGTTTTTTCTTTGATGCTGCCAACCAAATAAAAACCCCAATTGCAATTACAAATGGTGCCAAATCAGTTAACTTAAAAGCTATAAGTTGCGCAGTAAACGTGGTTCCTATATTAGCACCCATTATTACTCCAATAGCTTGTGATAAAGTCATTAATCCAGCATTAACAAATCCAACAACCATAACAGTAGTTGCACTACTACTTTGAATTAACATTGTAACTATTGCTCCAACAACTACACCCATGATTCTGTTATTCGTTAAAACTTCAATCAACTGCTTCATTTTATTTCCAGCAGCTTTTTGTAAACCCATTCCCATAAGATTCATACCATATAAAAATAGACCTAGCCCTCCCAAAATACCTATTAACATCTCTTTTTGCATCAAATTTCCTCCCAAACATAAAATTAATCAACAGCTAACATATAACGATAACTGTTGATTTATCTTTTAGCATGCCCTAACATTATAACGTGTATCTACAAAAGTTTTGTTAAGGTTTTGTTAAGTTTGTTAAATAAGTCCAGGACATCCAATCTGTCTCATAGCTTCATAGGCTATAATTGCAACTGAATTCGACAAATTCAGTGACCTTGCAGCTTCATTTTCTAACATTGGGATACGAATATTCTGGCTTTTATACTTATTTAATATTTCCATAGGAATTCCACCCGATTCTTTTCCAAAAACAATATAACAATCATCTTCAAAAGTTACATTATAACAACTATTTCCACCTTTTGTTGTTGCATAAAAAAACTTTGATTCATCTACTTGATCCAAAAGTTCTTGAAAACTATCATGATAATGCAAATCTAATAAATGCCAATAATCTAATCCTGCTCTTTTTAAATACTTATCATTTACAGAAAACCCTAAAGGTCTAACTAAATGTAATGATGCACCTGTAAGTGCACAAGTCCTCGATATATTCCCTGTATTTTGTGGGATTTCTGGTTCTATTAATACTATATGAATGCTCATTGTTTCCTCCTAATTATTCTTTATCTTCAACTAATGATATTGCTAATCTTACAGAAATATCTTCTGCTTCAAAAGGTATTTCAATAATACTTTGATCTACTGTCGAATAAATTATTCCATCACCAGATAGTATACTTGGTGGCGTAATATCAATTGTATATCCAATTGAATATAAATTATTAGCTGATGTTCCTAATATCATATTTCCCAATTCAGAAATAGCACTTTTACCCATACTATCTAATGCTGTAACTTCAACGCCTCCCATCATTTTTGATACAATATTCAACGCATTATCCATCTTCATTCGAATAACAACTTGACCTCTTACTTCTCCAGTTAAACCAATTACAATCCCAATATCATTTTCCAATTTAATTTCTTCAACCATATAGGGTGCACCTTTTTGTAATTGTAATTGAGTCATCATTGAAATAACATCAACACTTGCCTTAACAAAAGGATTTATTAACTCCGCTTTCATTCTATCACCTCGTTTTTATATTAAACCGCCCAAATTTACTTTACGCTCACAAAATCCCTATTAATTTGTAATTTTCAATAGTATACATTTAAATTATACCATAAACAAACCTATTCTAAACAAATTAGAGTAAAAGTTCTTTCAAAAACATAGCAACTCCAAGTTCTTTATTCGAATCAATTACTATATTTGCATTTTCCTTAACTACTAATTGAGCATTATCTACGGCAACACCTAAGCCAGCATATTTTATCATAGATAAATCATTTTCATTATCCCCAATTGCAATAATTTCATCTCTTTTTATTCCATAGTAATTCGCAATAAGCTTTAATGCATTGCCTTTTGAACTACCACCTTTTGTAATATCAAATGAATTTTCACTAGACGAATAAATTTCTATATCAAATAATTTCAATTTTTGTATTAAAGTTTGAATTTTAGTACAATCTTTATCAAATACTACTATTTTATAAATATGCATATCTGAATTTTTCAAAAATTCTATCGGATTTTTAAGCACATTTATTATTACTTGATCTTCTTTTTTTAACAACCTATTCCATTCATCATACCTTTTTGATCTATATGTTAACTGTTTAGTACACAATTCTATATGGTTATAAAAGTGATAATAAATATTGAATTCGTTTAATACTTCAAATATTTTAAAACAAATATCATTATCAATTCTTTTTTCTAATAAAATTCTATCTAACTTATAATTACTAATTAAAGCACCATTACTAGCTACTATAAATTCATCTAACTCCATTAATTTCGCAAAATATCTTGCAGAACCAAAAATTCGCCCAGTACAAACTATTATTCTTATACCCAAATTACTAATTTGTTTAATAACATCTATTGTCTCGATGTTTAATTTTCCCTCTTCATCTAGCAAAGTTTCATCTAAATCTAATGCTACTAATTTATAGCTCATATATATTATCCTTTTCTAGTAAGTTTATCTTTTTCAGCTTTAATCTCTAACCACCTAGCTCTTGCTAATTTATCAATTTGAGGATGATTTTTCAAAGAAGCATTAGTTATCAAAGAACTCATCCATTTAATCGCCGTTTGTAAATCATTTAATCTATAACTCAATTCAGCTATCAAATAGTTTACTGTAACATCATTAACTGCACCTCTAGATAAATCTTCTGATTGATAAGATTCTTTATAAAATTCAATAGCAATCATTTGATATTTACGTTCTTCTTTTTCATTATTAAGCATTCTATATAGCCACGAAATCTTCAATAAGGTTCCTGCCTTTTCATATAATTTCGATTGTATCAAATCTTCACAAAATAATAACATTTTAAAAGTTTCTATGCCTTCTTTTAGCGTTCTTTCATCCGAATAATTTTTTTCTTTCCAAATTCTTCTTAAGTCTTCTTCATAAATTTGCTTTTTTTTAAAAGAAAGTTCTTCGAATTTAGAACTTAAATTTGAATATCCACATTTAGAACATACTACTACACTATATATCATTGGATTTTCGCCATCATAGCGAACCATCAAATCAGTATCTCGCTCAATTACTTTTATATATTTCTTTTTCACTTGCTTAGATGCAAAATGATTTTTACAAACCGGACAAGTAAAATGTTTATCATATAATGCGTCCATAAAAACACCTCTAAACTATTTTTGTTTTGTCCAATATGCTTCTAATTTATCTCCATCTTTAAGTTTTCTATTAAAATCTGCTTTTTCCTCATTTAAAGTTACAATTAATTGTCCATGCGGTTTTTTTAAATCTATATTTATATAATCAAATATATCAACAAAAACAAATTCTTTTTTCGTTCCTACTAATTTTTTAACCTCTCCATTTACGCTTACTGTAATTTCATTTTTTAGTTTAACTATTTTTCTGAATTCTAAATTATCTCCATCTTCAAAAAAATATTCTTTATTTACTTTTTCACCATTTATAAAAGCTTCATTTTGTTCGGCATTAATTTTATAATTTTTCATAAAATTATTAACATTAGCAATCTCATCAATTTCTATATTATCTTTTTCATTTAAAACAAAATTTCCAGACACAATTTGTCCATTGACTTTAATTGCTTTTATCAAATTCACATATTCATTTTCATAATAGATACCATAATTACTTATTACATCATCAACTTTAGGGTTTGGAGAACTACCATTTGTTGCTTCAGATATATTAACTATATCTTGATCAGCAAGAATTGTTTCTAAATTCGCTCTTTTACTATTAATAGTTATAATTGCTGGTTTTCCTAATTCTCCAAAAATTTTCTTTATCTCTCCATTATAAAAATAAGTAAACTCTTTACCTTTTCCCGGTATTAATTTTCTTGGATTAAATCCAATCAACATCAAAGCATCAGAAACTTTAACTTCTCTAGAATTAAATAATTTTACTTTTTCTGAATTAACTGTTACCTCAATAAAATCTTTATTTTTGGTCATAGCTGCTGTAAGAGCTATTCCAATCGGTGTTATACCTTGTGGACCTTCTAATGTTTCATCAATACCTTCTACACATTCTATTATTTCTGCTGATTTAGTTACAACACGCTCAGTTGGCATTTCTAATTCTTTTGCTATATATTGATTTAATCTTGGAATTTTACTTCCTCCACCAATCATTAAAATCGCACTTGGAGCTTTTTCATTACATTTTATAATTTTTTTTGAAATTTCTACAGCTAAATGCTGTATACTTTCATCTGCAATATCCAATATATCTTCAGATTCAATTTCATATGGAATTCCTACAATATCATTAAATTTATGTTTTACATTTTTACAAAGATTCTTCTTTATTTTTTCTGCCATATCATAAGCTACTATCATTCCCTCTTTTGTAATTGCAATATCTGATGTTCCTGCTCCAATATCTACTAAGCAAAGATTTAATAATCGCAAATCTTTTTTTATCGCCACATTTATAGCCGCAATTGGCTCTAGTGTTAAATTTACAATTTCAAGTCCAGCTCTTTTCATAACAGTATATAAACTATCTACTACAACATGAGGCAAAAATGTAGCTATCACTTCCACACCTATTTTTTTACCACTATGACCTTCCAAACTTTCAATAAAATTATCATCTAAAAAATAACTCATAACAGAATATCCTACACAATAATAAGCAGGTTCTTCTGAATCATTTTCAGCTTCCAAAATATTCTGAGCTCTTTGTATTGTTTCCATTTCTAAACTTTCAATAATTCTTTGATCTATTTTAATAGTTAAATCACTTTCTCTATCAAATTTTTGTCTATATGTTTTTAAGGCTCTACCTGCAGCAGCAACTGCAACTTTATCAAACTTTATATTTAATCTTTTTTCTAAATTATCCTTAACTAAATTAACAACTTCTGTTACTTCCTGAATATTGTGTATTTGTCCGTCATACATCGACCTTTTTTTATGTTCTATCATTTCAGAATCTAATATTTTAAAAATTTCATTTTCATAATATCCAACCACACCAATTACGGTTTTGGTTCCAATATCTAAAGCAAATATAAGATTATGTTGTCTTTGAATACTTTCACTTAACATATTCTCACCCCATCTATCTTGTTTCATCGTTTTTATAAAAAATACAAATCTCATTCAAATTACATTTTTCACATAATGGCTTTCTAGCCTTACATAATCTTCTCCCATGAAAAATAAACCAATGATGAGCTTTTGACCATAAGTCTATACTAATTGTTTCCATTAATTGTTTTTCAGTTAAATTTATTGTTTTAGCATTTACAATACCAATTCGATTTGAAACTCTAAAAACATGTGTATCCACAGCAATTGCTGGTGTATCAAACCATACACTTAAAACTACACTAGCAGTTTTTCTTCCAACGCCTGGCAATTTTTCTAATGATTCTCTACTATTAGGCACTTCACCGCCATATTCTTCAATAATCATTCTACTAGCTTTTAAAATATTTTTACTTTTATTTTTATATAATCCAGCAGATTTTATTAGTTCTCCTAGTTCTTCTTCAGTTAAATAAATCATTTTTTTTGCTGTATTATAATTTTCAAATAAATTTTCAGTTATTATATTTACTCTTTTGTCAGTACACTGAGCACTAAGTATCACAGCTATGAGTAATTCATATGCTGTTTTATAATTAAGTTCTGGTTTTGCATCAGGATACATTTCAGACAATAATTTTAATGCCTTATCTTTATCTTTTTTATTTAATTTCAAAACAATATACCTACCTTAATTTTTTATACTATCTTATTTTATCACAATTCTTTAATAAGTTTCAAAAACATTTACTATTTTTAAATTATTTCATAAAAAAATAGTAAAAATCCAATTGGATTTTTACTATTTTTTAAAATTTTTATATTAATTTCATATCAGTTCCAATTGAATTAAATATTTCTACTGCCTTATCTAATTGTTCCTTTGTATGCCCAGCAGTTACCATGCATCTTAAACGACCAGTTCCCTTTGGTACAGTTGGAAATACTATACCCGAAACATAAACCCCAGCGTCTAATAATTTCTTACTAAATTCCATAGTCTTAGCTTCATCACCTATTATAACTGGTGTAATTGGTGTTTCGCTATGTCCAGTATCAAATCCTAATTTACCTAATTTGCTTTTAAAATAATTTGCGTTTTCCCATAATCGATCAGTATATTCAGTTGATTCCATTAACATATCCAAAGCTTCTAATATGGCGCCTACTGAAGCTGGTGGAATAGCCGTACTAAATAAAATTGGTCTACCTCTATGATTTAACCATTCATAAGCCGTTCTATTACAAGCTACATATCCGCCAACTGATCCAATTGCTTTAGACAATGTTCCAATACTAAAATCAACTCTTCCATGTAATCCAAAATGGTCTACTGTTCCTCTTCCACTTTCACCTAAAACACCTGATCCATGAGCATCATCTACATATGTCATGCAATCAAATTTTTCTGCCAATTCAACAATTTCTGGTAATTTAGCAATATCTCCATCCATACTAAAAACACCATCAGTTATTATCAATACATTTCTATAGTCTTTTCTTTTTTCGCTCAATACACGCTCTAAATCTTTCATATCAGAATGCTTAAATACAGTTTTATCAGCTCTACTTAATCTTGCTCCATCTATAATACTAGCATGATTCAGCTGATCTGATACAATCAAATCTCCCTTTTCTGCAATAGCTTGTATTGCTCCAGCATTACAATTAAATCCAGATTGAAATGCTATTGCAGCTTCTTCTCTTTTGAATTCTGCTAATTTAGCATCTAATTTTTCATGTAAATCCATATTTCCAACAATAGTTCTAACCGCACCTGCACCTACTCCATATTTATCGATTGCTTTTTTAGCTGCTTCTTTAATTCTGTTATTATTTGCAAATCCTAAATAATTATTAGAAGATAAATTTATTACACTTTTACCATTTAAAATAACTTCAGCATCACATGCACTTTCCAAAATAGGTAATTTTCTATATACACCATCAGCTTTCAAATCTTCAATTTTTTCTTTTAAATAATTTAATTCGTGAATATTAGACATATCTAATCCCCCTTATTATTTCAATAAAATATAAAGACAAAATTTAATAATCAAGCAAATTGAATTATAAACCTAAATTTTACCTTTTTTATTACTATACTATATTATTCACTGAAATGTGCTGTCATTCCTCTATTTTCTTTGTTAATTATTCGTCATAAACTTTAATAAATAAAAGTTTATAAATAATTTTCAAAGTAAAAAAGGACTAAAAGTCCTTTTTTATAACTATCTATTTTTTATAACTGCTTGGGCTGCTGATAATCTAGCGATCGGAACTCTATATGGAGAGCATGATACATAACTTAATCCAATATCATGACAAAACTCAATCGATGATGGCTCACCACCATGTTCTCCACAAATACCTAATTTTATATCAGGTCTAGTTTTCTTGCCAAGTTCTATAGCTGTCTTCATCATATATCCAACACCAACCTGATCTATTGCTTGAAATGGATCTTTTTCAAAAACAGATTTCGCCTTGTACTCTGTAATAAATTTACCTGCGTCATCTCTTGAAAATCCAAATGTCATCTGAGTCAAATCATTAGTTCCAAAAGAAAAAAACTCAGCATCTTTTGCTATTTCATCAGCAGTCACTGCTGCTCTTGGAATTTCAATCATTGTACCTATTTTATAATCCAATTTAACTTTAGATTCTTTTATGACTTTTTCAGCTTCGGTAATAGCTAATTCTTTCATTAACTTCAACTCATTTTTATGACCAACTAAAGGAATCATTATTTCCGGAATAACATTCAATCCATCTTGATTTACTTCAACAGCTGCACTTATAATAGCTCTTACTTGCATAGCATAAATTTCTGGATAAGTAATACCTAGTCTACAACCTCTATGTCCTAGCATTGGATTGAATTCAGATAGATCCTCAACCTTATTTTTTAATTTTTCAAAACTTATATTTAAAGCACTAGCAACATCTTTAATATCTTCATCTTTGTGTGGCAAAAATTCGTGTAATGGCGGATCTAATAATCTTACCGTAACAGGTCTATTTCCCATCGCTTTATAAATTCCAATAAAATCTTCTTTTTGATAAGGAAATAATTTTTCAAGAGCTTTTTTTCTTCCATCAACCGTATCAGCAACTATCATTTGTCTAAAATTAAAAATACGTTCTTCATTAAAAAACATATGCTCTGTTCTGCATAATCCAATTCCTTCTGCTCCAAATTTCACAGCTTGAATAGCATCTTTAGGAGTATCTGCATTTGTTCTAACTCTAAGAACTCTTATATCATCAGCCCATTTCATAATAGTAGCAAAATAACCTGACAATTCTGGTGTAACCGTTTTTATAGAGCCAAGATATACATCACCAGTATTACCATTAAGCGACATATAGTCGCCTTCCTTCACAACTATATTACCAACAGTCATTGTTTTGTGTATTTCATCAACATGAGCTTCTCCACATCCAGCCACACAACAAGTACCCATCCCTCTTGCAACTACAGCTGCATGTGATGTCATTCCACCTCTTTGAGTTAAAATTCCTTCTGAACTAACCATTCCTTCTATATCTTCAGGCGAAGTCTCACATCTAAC
>Ga0193962_1001609_pt1 | contig 10469 bp, 10 predicted proteins | sample FB_5_MG_FD_140335 | JGI IMG/M metagenome (GOLD analysis project Ga0193962, IMG submission 140335) | Microbial mat bacterial communities from the Broadkill River, Lewes, Delaware, United States - FB_5_MG | ecosystem: Environmental > Aquatic > Freshwater > River > Microbial mats | place: USA...
ATGGCATTTGCACCATTAGCTTTAAAAACTGCATTAGTTATTAATGAAGCTGAGGTGGTTTCAAAATCATTTCCAACTTTTTGGGAAGATTTAAAATCTATTGGTTTTAAAACCGATGAAGTTCAGTAAACAGTAGGATTTTTAAAATAAACCGCTTTTTACTTGACAACGCCTATTTCATAATCGTATATTTGCAGGCGTTTTATTTATATGAGTAACTGGCTCATAACTTATAACTTATAACTTATAACTTTCTTACATGAAATTATCTCATTTCCAATTTAATTTGCCAGAAGAATTATTGGCAGAATTTCCAGCAGAAAATCGTGACGAATCAAGATTAATGGTGGTACACAGAAAAACAGGTTTAATTGAGCACAAAATGTTTAAAGACTTGATAGATTATTTTGATGACGGTGATGTTATGGTTTTAAATAATACAAAGGTTTTTCCAGCAAGATTATACGGTAATAAAGAAAAAACAGGTGCTAGAATCGAAGTTTTCTTATTAAGAGAATTAAATGCTGAGCAACGTTTATGGGATGTTTTAGTAGATCCTGCACGTAAAATTAGAATTGGAAATAAATTATATTTTGGAGATGATGAAACTTTAGTTGCTGAGGTTATCGATAACACAACATCAAGAGGTAGAACTTTGCGTTTTTTATATGATGGTTCTTACGAAGAGTTTAGAGCTAAATTATTAGAACTTGGTGAAACACCAATACCAAAACATATTGAAAGAGAGGTTACTCCTGAAGATGCAGAACGTTATCAAACAATTTATGCTAAAAATGAAGGTGCAGTTGCAGCTCCAACAGCAGGTTTACACTTTTCAAAGCACTTATTGAAAAGATTAGAAATTAAAGGAATCAATTTTGCAGAAGTAACTTTACATGTTGGCCTTGGTACATTTAACCCAGTTGAGGTTGAAGATTTATCAAAACATAAAATGGATTCTGAAGAAATGGATATTTCTCAAGAAACTTGTGATATTATAAATGGAGCTAGAGCCAAAAAACATAAAGTATGTTGCGTAGGAACTACATCCATGCGTGCGCTTGAAAGCTCAGTTTCTTCTCAAAGAACTTTAAACCCATACACAGGTTGGACAAATAAATTTATTTTCCCGCCTTATGATTTTAGTTTAGCAGATGCTATGGTAACAAATTTTCATATGCCTAAGTCTACTTTGTTAATGCAGGTTTCTGCTTTTTGTGGTCATGATTTAATGAAAAAAGCTTACGCTGAAGCAATTGAGCAAAAATATAAATTCTACACTTATGGTGATGCAATGTTAATCTTATAACATAAAGTAAACTGTATATTAAAAATCGCATCTATTTGATGCGATTTTTTTATTTATAACTATTCTTTTTTACCTTTCTTAATTTATACTTATTTTTACCCTTTAAATAAACAACCTCTCAAATGAAATTTGAAAATAATTTAGAATTTGCAAAACAACTTGATGCTCATGATGAGTTAAATAAATACAGAAACGAATTTATTTTCCCACAAATAAATAATAAAGATGTAATCTATTTTACAGGAAACTCACTTGGCTTACAACCTAAAACCGCAAAAAAATATGTAGATGAGGTAATGAATGACTGGGCCAACTTAGCAGTTGAAGGACATTTTTATGCAGATAAACCTTGGTGGGATTATCACGAAAGATTTTGCCAACCGTTGAGTGAAATTGTTGGAGCAAAACCTACTGAAGTTGGTGTAATGAATACTTTAACGGTAAACTTACATTTACTAATGGTTTCGTTTTACAACCCAACTCCAAATAAATTTAAAATTATTTGCGAAGAAAAAGCTTTTCCTTCAGATCAATACATGTTTCAAAGTCAGGTTAAAAGTAGAGGTTTTGAACCAAAAGATACAATAGTTGAAATAAAGCGTAGAGAAGGGGAACATAATATTCGTATTGAAGATATTTTAAGTAAAATAGAAGAGATTGGAGATGAACTAGCTCTTGTTTTAATTGGTGGAGTAAATTACTACACAGGTCAAGTTTTTGATATGAAAACGATTACCGAAGCAGGTCATAAAGTAGGAGCATATGTAGGTTGGGATTTAGCGCACGCTGCAGGAAATATCGAATTAGAACTAAACAAATGGGGGGTAGATTTTGCCGCTTGGTGTAGTTATAAATATATGAACTCTGGACCAGGAAATGTTTCTGGGTATTTTGTTCATGAAAAGCACCATGAAGATAAAGATTTAAATAGATTTGCCGGTTGGTACGGTCATAATAAGGAAAGAAGATTTTTAATGGAGCCAAATTTTGACGCAGTTCACGGTGCGAATGGTTGGCAAGTAAGTAATTTGCCCATTTTATCAATGGCACCTTATTTAGCATCTGTAGATATGTTTGCTGAAATTGGAATGAAAAAAATAGTTAAAAAAAGAAATTTGATTACTTCTTATTTAGAATTCATTCTACATGAAATTGACGCAGAACTAGAAGAAGCAGAATTTGAAATTTTAACTCCAGCAAATCAAGAAGAAAGAGGTTGTCAATTATCTGTTTATTTACACGGACAAGGAAAAGAATTGTTTCATTATTTAATGAAAAACGGAGTGGTAACCGATTGGCGAGAGCCAAATGTAATTCGTTTAGCTCCAGTTCCTTTATATACTTCTTTTGAAGATATGTATAATTTTGGCCAAATTTTAAAAAAAGGTATTTTATCAAAATAATATATTAATAGCATGACAAAGCAACAAATTATAGATACATTCGATCCTAGTAAACCAGGATTAGCAGATGCAACTGTTTTTGGATTACCATTTTCTGCAGAACAAAGCGAAATTATAGTAATTCCTGTTCCATGGGAAGTTACGGTGAGTTATGGAGCTGGCGCTTCAGAAGGTCCAGATGCAATTTTAGAGGCTTCTTTTCAAGTAGATTTAAACCATCAAGAATTTCCTGAATTATGGAAATTAGGAATTTTTATGGATGATGCTCCATCACATTGGGCAACTAATTCTGAAAAATATAAAAGCTTAGCACAGCCTATTATTGAAGCACAAGAAAATGGAGAAGATATTTCAACTTTTCCAGCATTACAAAACGATTTAGATAAAATCAATAAAATTTGTAGAGAATTGCATACTGAAGTAAAAGAAAGAACTCAGTATTGGATGAATAAAGGCAAAAAAGTAGTTTTATTAGGTGGAGATCATTCAACACCACTTGGATATTATGAAGCTTTAGCATCTCAACATGAATCTTTTGGAATTTTACATTTAGATGCACATATGGATTTAAGAATTGCCTATGAGCAATTTACTTACTCGCATGCTTCAATTATGTATAATGCTTTGAAACTTCCTCAAATTTCAAAAATTGTACAAGTAGGAATTAGAGATTTCTGTGAGGAGGAAGTTGGAGTTGTGAAAAGCGAAAACGGAAGAGTTTTAGTTCATACAGATACTGATTTAAAAAAGCAATTGTTTGAAGGGAATACTTGGCAACATTTATGCGACAATATTATTAATTCCTTACCTAAAAAAGTTTGTGTTTCTTTTGACATTGACGGAATGGATGCTTTATATTGCCCAAATACAGGAACACCAGTTCCTGGTGGATTTACGTATGAAATGGCAACTTATTTATTGAGTAGGTTGGCAGAAACAAATAAAGAAATTATTGGGTTTGATTTAGTTGAAGTTGCTCCGGGTGAAAACGGAGATTGGGATGGAAATGTTGGAGCTCGTATGTTATTTCATATGTGTGGAATGCTTGCGAAATCTCAAAAAATGAATGTAGGAGAAAAAATTAATTTTTTAAAGTAGGTATTTATTTGTAAATTAGACTAATACTGATGATTTCCCCAAATCTATTAACCAAACCACAAGTAATGAGTCATTTTATAACAGAACAATGGAAAGAATATGAACTTGAAGTTCCAGGAAAAGTAAGATATGCTGTTTCTAATTTAGGTCGTTTAAAGAGTTTTACTTCTAATATTAAAGAAGGTCGATTATTAAAACCTGCAAATAATGATGGATTTCCTTACTTTAGATACGTTAGGCAAACCAATAATAAAAAGACAGTTTATGCGCATGCAATTCATAAAATGATAGGTGAATTGTTTATGGCTAAAGAATCTGAAGAGCAAACGCATGTAATTCATTTAGATTATGATAAAACAAATAATGTTATAACTAATTTAAAATGGGTTACTTACAAAGAAATGAGAGAGCACGGTTATAAAAGTCCGCATGTTGCAGCAGGAAGAAAAAGAGCTTTTGAAAAATTTGGACCAAAAAACACTAAATTAAGAGAAATTGATGTTATTCGTTTGAAGAGGAAACTACTCGATCCAAATAGAAAAACTCGTTTGCGCTTAATTGCTAAAGAATTTGGAATTACAGAAATGCAATTGCATAGAATTAAAACAGGAGAAAACTGGGGACATATTAAAGTTTAATAGAAAAGAGTTGTAGGTTTTACAACTCTTTTTTATTAATAGGAATCTAAGTTTTCCATGATATATTGTGCTTTCTCTTTTATACGTATTAATTCATCTGGTTTTATTTTATTGAGTAGTGCCATCATCATATTCATACGTTGATTATTTTTAAAATGTTCTCGTTTATCATCTAAAAAATTCCAATACAAACTGTTAAAAGGGCAAGCGTTTTCGCCAAATTTGTTCTTTACTTTATAATGGCAGCTAGAACAATAATTACTCATTTTATTAATGTAACTTCCAGAAGATACATATGGTTTTGTAGCAATAATTCCACCATCTGCATATTGACTCATGCCACGCGTATTTGGCATTTCTACCCATTCAATAGCGTCAATATAAACTCCTAAATACCATGCATCAACTTCATCAGGATGTATTTGAGTTAATAAAGAAAAGTTTCCAATAATCATCAAACGTTGAATATGATGTGCATAGGCTTCGGTTAAACTTTGCGAAATTGCATGTTGCATGCATTTCATTTTTGTTTCTCCTGTCCAGAAAAAGTCAGGTAATTTATTTTGGTTATCCAACGCATTCATTTTGGCGTAATTTGGCATTTCTTTCCAATAAATACCTCGTATATATTCTCTCCAACCTAAAATTTGCCTAACAAAACCTTCGACTTGAGAAATTTCAATCGTATCTTGATTATTGTTAAAATAGGTAATTACAGTATCAATAACTTCTTTTGGACTTATCATTTTTGAATTCATTGCAAAAGACAAACGAGAATGGAATAAATACGCATGTTCGCTATACAGAGCATCTTGATATTCTCCAAAATATGCCAATAAATTAGTGCAGAAATAATCTAAAAGTTCAATACTTTCTTTACGAGTTGTTGGCCAAGGAAAATTTTCAGCATCAATTTCTTCGAATGTTTTCACATCTGCCATTTGAATATCATTTACTATACTTAAAACATCTTTACTAAAAGAAAGAGGTTTTGGTATTGCTATTTCTCCTTTATATTTATTTCTATTGCTATGATCATAATTCCATTTACCGCCAATTGGTTGTTCATTGATTACTAAAATGTGATGTCTTTTACGCATCATTCGATAAAAATTTTCCATCAACAGTATTTTTTTACCATGAAAGAAATTAGTTAAATCATTTCGAGAAGTATAAAAATGTTCGGTGTCATAAACTTTACTTTCTATTTTCAAGTTTTTACAAATACTTTTCAGTTGTTCGTCTAAACGGTATTCGTCAGGTAATTGGTATTCAAATTTTTCAATTTTTTTATCAGAAATAACTCTTGTAATAATTTTTTCTAAATCATGTTGGTTCTCATTATCCGAAATTTTAAAATAGATTACTTGGTGTCCTACTTTATTTAAAGCTTCAGAAAAATTTCGCATTGATATGAAAAAAGCCACCACTTTTTGAATATGATGTTTTACATAATCAGTTTCCTGGCGCATTTCGGCCATTAAGTAGATTGTGTTTTTATTTTTTTGTTTGAACCAAGAATGCTTAGCATTTAGTTGGTCTCCTAATATAAGTCGTAGCTTTCTCATCGTTTATTTTTCAACCAAATTTTTTGATATTCTCCCTTTCCATCGTATAGTTCTGCTTGTCTTTTAATATTGAATTTTCGATTTCTTGGGTCATTTCCCACACCAGAATTGTACATCCAGTTACCATAATTTGAATGTACATCATAATCAATAAGTAAGCTCTCAAAATAGCTGGCAGCAATCCTCCAATCTTGCTCCCATTCTTTGGCCCAAAAGCTTGCTGCATTTTGTCGTCCACGATTGCTCATAAAACCAGTTTCAGCTAGTTCTCTCATATTTGCATTTACAAAAGGTTCTTTGGTGTTGCCAGAAACCCAATCATTAAATGCCTTTTGACTAAATTTCCAATCGTATTTATTATTCAAAATTCCATCTAGTTGGAAAATTTTGTTTCCGTGTTTTAAGGAAATATATTTAAAATAATCTCTCCAAATTAATTCAAAAATTAACCAATAGGTATCTTCATTTTTACAAATTTCTCTTTCATAATTTTGAACTTCCCAATAAATTGTTCGTGCTGAAATACTTCCGTTTGCCAACCAAGCAGAAAGCTTAGAACTGTAACTATCACCAATTAATCCGTTTCTTGTTTTTTTGTATTCGGATAAATTTTCGGTTTCAAAAAAATAATTTTCTATTCTTTTTAAAGCATTTGTTTCGCCGCCAGGAAAAGGAAAAGCAGTATTTTTATGTAATTTGAAACTTTCTAATCCTAAATCTTCTAGACTCGGAATAATATTAGAAGTTTCAAAGAAATTTTCTTTTGGCATTGTAGTTATGGAAACACAAGGGCGAATTTTACTTTCTTTTTCACATTTTTTTCGAAATTCGGTGAAAACTTCTGGAATTTTATCAAAATTAGCATAAGGAATATCGCTAGGATGAAACAAGAATTGATCGTAGGTTTCTGTCCATTTAATTGTAGAAAGATTTATTTTATTTTTAACATTCGTATTAATTAACACTTCATCAGGTGTCCATTCTTTTTGTAAAAAGATTGATGTTATTGTATGTTGTTCAATTAATTTTGGCATAACATTTTCAGGAATGTCATGAAAAATATATAATGGAATATTTAATTCTGTCAGATTATTTTTTAAATCCCGTAAGGTTTCCAATAAAAATTTAGCTCTAAATTTTTCTGTTTTTTTAAATCCGTGTTTGTTCGTTTCAAACTGTCTTGGATCTAAACAATAAACGCCAATTACGTTGTTTTTGTTTTTAGACGCTTCAAAAAGAGAATTATTATCCTGAACACGTAAATCATTTCTAAACCAAACTAGATTGTTCATTTTAATTGGAATCTGGAATTTTATCATTGGAATTTCTATTTAATCTACATTTATCACTACAGTATTTTATTTCGTCCCAATTTTTTTTCCATTTTTTTCTCCAAGTAAAAGGTAAGCCACAAGTTTTACATATTTTTTCAGGAAGATTTAGTTTTTTATGAGCCATTTTTTAACATTGATTTTACCGTTGAATTTGGTCTTGCATATTCAAAACGGTCGATTAATTTTGGAAGACAATATCCATCTAATCCATTAATTGTAACTATCTCTCCTTTTTCAAGCTGAAGCCACTTGTCGTTTTGTAAAAGATTTTCTTCGACTATTATTTCTTCAATTGATGCAATGATATGAATACAACCGTTTTCTTCAATTGAATATTCATTTACATATTTACAAAGTATTCGAACAGGACTTTCCTTAACAAAGGGTTGTTTTGTGTCATTTAAATATTCAGACTCAATTTCTGTAGCTTCAAATTCAGATACTTCTTCTATATAGTTAGCCGAAGTTTGATGCGCCCTTTGTATTAGATTTTTTGTTATATGATTAACTGTGAAATATTCTGTCTCCTTTATGTTTTTATAAGTATTTCTTGCAACTGTTGCAGGTCTCATTATAAAACCTATTAATGCAGGATTACTTCCTAAGTGGGTTACACTACTAAAAACTGCTAAATTTTCAATTCCATCTTTTGAAACACTTCCTATTAAGTTAGCAGACTTATATCCTGTAGCTGAGTTTACAAGATTTAAACGATCAATCTTACTCATTTTATCAATTTCAGTTCTATTGATTTTTATCATAGCTTTATTTGTTTAACAAAAATATAAAAATATTAAACAAAATTATTTCTTTTTCGTAAAAAAGATGATTTTGGGACAGGTCTCATTTAATTATTACTTATTTTTGTAGTAAGAAATTTTTTAAAATGCAAACACCTAAAAAAATTGCTGTAGTTGGAGCTGGATTAGTAGGTTCTTTATTAGCAATATACTTAAAAAAAGCAGGCCACATTGTTCATGTTTACGATAGAAGTCCAGATATTAGAAAGATTAAATTCTCTGGTCGTTCAATTAATTTGGCGATGTCTAATAGAGGATGGAAAGCACTTGAAAAGATTGGTATTGCAGATGAAATAAAAAAAATAGGATTGCCAATGGAAAAAAGGGCAATTCACATGATGGATCAATCGCTTAATTATCAAAAATATGGCAAAGAAGGTGAAGCTATTTATTCTCTTTCTCGCGGCGTATTGAATAGAAAGATGATTGATTTAGCAGAAGAAGTTGGTGTTGAGTTTTTCTTTGAGCATAAAGTTTGGGATGTTTCGCTTGGAGAAGCTATTTTACACATAGGGGAAGAGGAAAGAGGAGAATGGAAAGCTTATAAATATGATAAAGTTTTTGGTTCAGATGGAGCTTTTTCAAGAGTGAGACATAGAATGCAACGTCAAAGCATGTTTAATTATTCTCAAGAATTTTTAGAAGTTGGATATAAAGAATTAAATATTCCTGCCAATGAAAACGGTTCACATAAATTAGATAACAGTTCACTACATATTTGGCCACGTGGAAACTTTATGCTAATTGCTTTGCCAAATTTAGACGGTAGTTTTACATGTACTTTATTTATGCCTTTTAAAGGAGAAAACTCCTTCGAAGAATTGGATACAAAAGAAAAATTAGTAAACTTCTTTGCCAAATATTTTCCATCTACTGAAAATGTTATTCCTAATTTAGTTGAGGATTTCTTTAAAAACCCAAAAAGTTATCTGGTAACAATGAAATGTTTTCCATGGACATTTAATGATAAAGTTGCTTTAATTGGCGATGCTTGTCATGCAATTGTTCCTTTTTACGGTCATGGGATGAATGCAGGATTTGAAGACATTACTGTTTTAAGCGAATTGATGGAGCAATACGGAGACGATTGGCAAACTATTTTTACTGAATATGAAAGTTCGCGTAAGCCTAATGCAGATGCAATTGCTGAGTTGTCGTATCGTAATTTTATGGAAATGAGTTCTAAAACAGCCGATGATAAATTTCATTTGCAAAAGCAAATTGAAAAATGGTTTTCAGAAAAATATCCAGATAAATGGACACCTTTGTATAGTAGGGTTACATTCAGTCACCAACCTTATGCAGAAGCATTGGCTGAAGGTGATAGACAAAACGAAATCATGAAAGAAATTCTTGAAATTGATAATATTGAACAAATTTGGGAAACAGAACCAGTTGAACAACGTATTCTTCAATTACTTAGAGAATAGAAAACTGGTTTTTTGCCACTTTTTTATTCTCTATGTACTTTATTAAAATCAAATGCAGGTTTGCAAATGGCAATATATTCACAAGGTTCATCAAAAGGATTTGAATATTGAACTCTAGTATTTGCTTCAATTTTTATAGATTGGCCAGCTTCTAAAACAATAATTGTGTCTTCAATAATAAATTGCTTTTTACCAGAAATAATATACGTATATTCTTCAAATTCTGGAGTTTGAAAAGGTTCACTCCATTTTGGTGGGGCAATCATGTGAGCAATAGAAATGTTTTTATTTTCAGTAGATGCTAATCCATGATGCTCTTCAATTAACTTTCCATCGGTCGTAGGAACCACAAAAGGATTTTTCTGTATTAAGTATTTTTTCATGATTTTTCAAATTAGTATTTATTTCAAAAATAGCATAAATCCACTAATTACTATTCGCTAATTACTATTTACTAATCACTAATCCTTATCTTTGCCAACTATTTTAAGTACAATGTTGAAGAAAGAAACACAAATTGCGGTTGATAAAGGCGAAATGTTGCCTTTAATGGAGGAGTTTTATACCATTCAAGGAGAAGGTTATCATACAGGTACAGCTGCTTATTTTATTAGAATTGGCGGTTGCGATGTGGGTTGCCATTGGTGTGATGTTAAAGAAAGTTGGAATGCAGAGTTGCACCCACCAACACATGTTGATGTTTTTGTGGCTAATGCAAAAAAATATGCCAAAACGGTTGTGGTTACAGGTGGAGAGCCTTTAACATGGGATATGAGTTTCTTAACAGCCCAATTAAAAGCACAAGATTTAAAAGTACATATTGAAACTTCTGGAGCATATCCAGTAACTGGAACTTGGGATTGGTTTTGTTTATCACCAAAGAAAATGA
>Ga0193962_1001617_pt1 | contig 10440 bp, 7 predicted proteins | sample FB_5_MG_FD_140335 | JGI IMG/M metagenome (GOLD analysis project Ga0193962, IMG submission 140335) | Microbial mat bacterial communities from the Broadkill River, Lewes, Delaware, United States - FB_5_MG | ecosystem: Environmental > Aquatic > Freshwater > River > Microbial mats | place: USA...
CCTTCCATGTTCAAGATACTGATCAACAATACGCACAAGAGTAATATTCTTACTATATTCCTTATCAGCTAACAAAGAACACATACCTCTAACCATCAACTTAATCTTCACCCCAGCTAGACTGGCCTCATAGAGCAAATCAATCATATCAATATCTGTAAGACCATTCATCTTAGCCGTAAAGAAAGCTTCTTTACCACTTCTGGCATTATCTATCTCTCTCTGAAGTTTAGATATAATAGAATCTTTAAGATTCACAGGAGAAACTAATATATGATTGAAAGAATAAGAAATATTACCATCCTGTATCTCATTAAAAAGAACAAAAACCTCATCACAGATATCCTTATTCCTAGTTAATAAAGCATGATCAGTATAGGCCTTTGCTGTCACCTCATTAAAATTTCCTGTACTCAGATAACAATAAGACTTTTCCTCACCCTTCTTATTCACTCTTCTAATAAGTAACATCTTAGAATGCACCTTCATCTCAAGAGGAGTAATAATAACCTCAACCCCATTCTCTCTCATCTCACGAGCAAAGGCAAGATTCTTCTCCTCCTCCATCTTAGCCTTAAGCTCAATCACAACCCTAACTCTTTTCTTATTACGAGCAGCAGCGATTAATAAATTAGAAATAACAGAATTCTTAGCCACTCGATACCATGTAATCAATATATCAACTACTCTCTTATCTATTATAGCCTCTTGCAACATACGTACAAGATAATCGAAAGAGTGGTATGGATAATGTAAAAGGATATCGCTCTTCTTAAGAGCTTTTCTTATTGAAGGAGATTGTTCAATAAGTGGATGTTTTATATTTGTATTCGTCTCGGTAGACTGAGTAAATCTATCATTAAAAGAAAAGAAATCAGAAAACTTAAGATACTTGGCAGAAGGTATAAGCATCTGTTTAGATAATTTCAAAGAAGAAACAAGTCTATCAAGATAATCACTAGGCATATCTCTATCATACACCACAGCAGACAACTTTGCCTTCTTACGCTTCACAAGTCCTTTTCTTATAAGCTCACAAGCATCACCCTCCTCTTTTATCTTCAAGTCAAGATGTCTTAACACCTTAAGAGCATAAGCATCATAAATGCAACAAGAAGGGAACAATAAATGCAGGTTAGCCCTTACAACATCTTCAACAAAGACAAAAGTATTACTATCAAGTCTAACGAAACGAGAAAGAAGATCTTTAGGGATACTCACTAGAGCATACTTCTCCTTAGAATCTAGTCGCATTGAGAACTTAACCATCAGATAAATAGTATTATCTAGAAGAGGATAATCCTTAAGTACAGACTTCTGCATCATCACAAAATGAATATTAGGCAGTATCCTAAGCTTAAAATAGTTCTCAAGAAAAACAGATTGTTGAGAATCAAAAGAGTTAATGAATGATATTCCTTCATTCTTCAAATCAGCAAAGAGTGACTTATCGACCAATTTGACATATCTATTTTGCTGAGCAACAACAATATCAAAAATCTCATTAGCAACCTCTATCTCTTTTTTAATATAGGGAGACAGTCTAAAATGATAGAACTCATCAAAATTATTAGAGAATATAGCTAAAAAACGTAAGCGCTCAGAAATAGAAAGGCTGCAATCAGCAGCCTCATCTAAGACTCTCTCATTAAAAGAGAGCCAACTTATGTCTTTATTAATATATTCAATTTTCATATCCCTCTTCTTAGAGACAAAATACGTTTATTCAAGTTCTATATTGAAAACCTCAGCAAGTTTAGATTTACAAATCTCTTTAGCTTCTTCAAAATCAACCTTACGACCAATCTCTTTCTCGATAGAGGTCACACCCTTATCGACAAAACCACAAGGATTAATGTAATTAAAATAATCTAGATTAGTATTCACGTTAAGAGCAAAACCATGCATAGTGATATGTCTTGAACATTTAACACCAATAGCACAAATCTTTCTAGTACGCCCTGGTTTATCTATATCCAACCACACACCAGTAGCTCCTTCTAAACGAGTAGCCTCAATACCATATTCAGCCACAGTTAGAATAACAGCTTCTTCCAGTTTCTCGATATAATCTCTAACACCAAGATCCATAGTAAGGATATCAAAAATAGGATAACCCACTATCTGTCCAGGTCCGTGATAAGTAATATCACCACCTCTATTCGTCTCAACGAAAGTAGCATCATTAGCTTGAAGCTGAATAGCATTCAAAAGCATATTATGCTCATCACCACTCTTTCCAAGAGTATACACGTGAGGATGCTCAACAAAAAAAAGGTAATTAGGAATATTAGACTCCTCTGCACCACGCATCTTCACTGACTTACGGAATAAATCTTCCTGTAAGTCCCATGTCTTTTTATATTCTGAGACACCTAAGTCTGTATATTTTGCTTTCAATTTCATGTGAAAATGAGATAATAGTTATGAGTTATTAAATATGAGTTATGAGTTAGCTCTAGTTCTCTAGAACGTGTCTTTCTGCATGATATGAAGAACGCACTAATGGTCCACTCTCAACAACAGCAAATCCTTTCTTAAGTCCAATCTCTTCGTACTCTTTAAACTTCTCAGGAGTCACATATTCTTGAACCTCTACATTATCTTTGGTAGGCTGAAGATACTGACCGATAGTCATCACCTTAACTCCCACAGCAAGTAGATCATCCATTACCTGTAAAATCTCCTCCTCTGTCTCTCCTAGTCCAAGCATGATACCTGACTTTGCAGTAGTACCCGAATCAGCAATCTGCTTAAGAACCTTAAGACTTATATCGTAAGTTGCTTTACTTCTAATAGAAGGAGTAAGACGTCTTGTTGTCTCCATATTATGAGAGATAACCTCAGGCATCTCAGTAATCACTTTATCTATAAGTCGCTTATCGCCTCCGAAATCAGGAATAAGAACCTCCATAGTAATCTGTGGATTCACTCTCTTCACTGCACGAATAGTATTAGCCCAATGAGCAGCTCCACCATCCTCAAGATCATCTCTATCAACAGAAGTAATAACAGCATGCTTCACCTTAAGAGTCTTAATAGAATTAGCAATATGCTTAGGCTCTGCTTCATCAAGAGGCATTGGTTTACCTGTATTCACATTACAAAAACGACATCCACGAGTACATATATCACCACCGATCATAAAGGTAGCAGTACCACATCCCCAACACTCTCCTTGATTAGGACACATGCCAGAAGTACAAATAGTATGTAAATTATTCTCTTTAATAAGATTATTAACCCCAACAGCTAAATCACCCATAGGCAATTTAATCTTCAACCACTCTGGCTTTCTTCTTGTATTAATGCAATTACTCATCTTTTAGTATATTTTGGTATGCAAATATATCTTTTTATCTAAGAATATATTAAACAACTATTTATTTTTATTATAAAAAGAACAATATCCACTTATGCCACAATCCTCACACATAGGCTTTCTAGCTTTACAAACATATCTACCATGAAGTATAATCCAGTGATGAGCAATAGCTAAAAGTTCACGAGGGAAATGCTTCACCAACTGTTTCTCAGTCTCTAGAGGTGTTTTAGCATTCTTAACTAAACCAATTCTATCAGATACCCTAAGTACGTGAGTATCCACAGGCATAGCTGGAATATCAAAGACAACAACAGCCATCACGTTAGCAGTCTTACGTCCTACTCCCGGTAGTTTCTGCATCTCATCAATATCCTTAGGTACATCACCATCATAATCAGCAACAAGCATATTAGCCATCTTATGCAAATGCTTAGCCTTATTATTAGGAAAAGTAACCGATTTGATAAGTTCAAATATCTCCTCTACGGTAGCAGCAGCCATAGCTGTCGCATTAGGAAACTGTTCAAAAAGTGAAGGAGTCACTATATTAACACGCTTATCGGTACACTGTGCAGAAAGTATAACGGCCACCAATAATTCGAAAGGATTATTATAATTTAATTCTGTAGCCGCATCAGGCATATTCTCAGAGAACCACTCAATGATTCCTGTATATCGTTCTTTTATAGTCATAAGTTCATATTTACACATGCAATATTAATGTTTTATAAGCTTTTTCACAATATTTTGTATCTTTGATCTCTCTAATAAATTCAAGATATGATAAGCTATTTACAGGTTGACAATTTAAGTAAAAGATATGGTGAGAATATTCTCTTTGAGAACATCTCATTTGGTATAGGCAAAGGTCAAAAAGTAGCACTTATTGCTCCTAACGGAACAGGAAAAACTTCTTTGTTAAATATCATTGCACAAAAAGACAGTTCAGAAACAGGTACTGTAATATTTAGAAACGACCTTAAATTAGGATATCTTGAACAAACACCAGAGATAAACGAAGACAACACTGTTATAGATGAAGTCTTTGCTGCCCAATCAGAAGAGCTAGTAGCTATACGTCAGTACGAAGAGATGATGAAGAGTGATGACCAAGAAGGACTAGACGAAGTTCTTGCTAAAATGGACAATCTAAAAGCTTGGGACTACGAGGCAAAGATAAAACAAATCATCTCAACCCTTAAGATACCTGATTTCAATCAAAAGATATCAGAACTATCAGGAGGTCAGAAAAAACGTGTTGGACTGGCTAAAATACTACTTGAAGAACCAGATATTCTTATTCTTGATGAGCCTACCAACCACCTTGATTTAGAGATGATTGAATGGTTAGAAGGATATCTATTCAAAACAAAAGCTACTCTTATAATGGTTACTCACGACAGGTACTTCCTTGATCGTGTATGTGACTGTATCATAGAGATAGACAACAACCAAATATACAATTACAGAGGAAACTATTCATACTATCTTAGAAAAAGAGAAGAGAGAATAGCTAGTAAAACAGCAGAGATATCAAGAGCTCGTAACCTTATGCGTACAGAGACGGAATGGATGAATCGTATGCCTCAAGCTAGAGGTACGAAAGCTAAATACCGTATAGATGCATACTCTGACCTTAAGAAAGTAGCTGGTCAACAGATTAAAGATGAGAAGCTAGAGCTTGACATCAAAGGAACTAGACTTGGAAACAAGATACTTGAAATTGATGGACTAACTAAATCATTTGGTGATCTAAAGATAATAGAAGACTTCACTTACAAATTTGCAAGAGGGGAAAAGATAGGAATCATTGGTAAAAACGGTGTTGGTAAATCAACATTCCTAAACCTAATAACAGGAAACATAGCTGCTGACTCGGGTACTATGGAGACTGGAGAGACTGTTGTATATGGATACTACAGACAAGACGACTATGATATTGACGAGAGCAAAAGAATGATAGATGTCATCAAAGACATTGCAGAGACAATCACACTAGGAAGTGGTAATGTTCTCTCTGCCTCTAAATTCTTAGAATATTTCCTATTCTCTGACAAACAACAATACTCATACGTAAATAAACTAAGTGGTGGGGAAAAACGTCGTCTATACCTGATGACTGTTCTTATGAAGAACCCTAACTTCCTTATTCTTGATGAGCCTACTAATGATTTAGATATTGTAACCTTAAACGTACTTGAGGAATATCTAAAAGCATTCAACGGATGTGTACTTATTGTATCTCACGATAGATTCTTTATGGACAAGATTGTAGATCACTTATTTGTCTTTGAAGGCGAAGGAGTGATACGTGATTTCCATGCACCATATACTATTTACAGAGAATTCCAGAAAGAACAAGAAAAGGAAGCTAAAGAAGCAGCCTCTGCAGCCAGAAAAGCTAGTGAGGCCAAGAAAGTCGTTAGTAAGGTAGTAGATGAGACTAAACCTAAAAAGATGTCTTACAAAGAAAAGGTTGAGTTCGAGAAACTTGAAAAAGACATTGAAACACTTACTACTGAGAAAGAAGAAATAGAAGAAGCTCTTAACTCAGGAAGTCTTATTGGAGACGAACTAGTAAAAAAGTCTAAACGTATTGCAGAGATAATAGATTCACTAGACGAGAAAGAGATGAGATGGCTTGAACTAAGTGAGCTTGCATAAATAGCAAAGAAAATATAAAACAAAAAAAAAGGGCGTTCATAATGAACGCCCTTTTTACGTGAAAACAAATGAATCCCTCATCCATCAAATTAAAAACTATATCTTACGTGGAAGATTAAACGAGTACTTCCCACTATATCTGTATTATTAACAGTACCATCAATCTGAGTATCGCCATAAGCAGCAGCAGTATAAACAGCCTCTGCACCAAACAACATCTTACCAGAATAAAGCTCAATTCTTGGAGCCACTTGATACATATAATCAATATCTGCACCTCTACTATAAAGACCAATAAAACCCTTTGCATCTTTAGCTAAATCATCAGCAGCACCAAGATTCTTAGTATATCCTGCATTCAATGCGTAGCGTAAGTTACCAGTAGTAGTGTAAATATCAGAAGTAAGAGACATTGTAGACATATTAGTATACTCATAGTCACCATTATCTTTTACATTCTTAACACCATATCCACCAAGACAAACGAAGTTATACATATTCTGACCGTAGATAGCCTGTACATTCCACTTAAACTTACTAGCTGTATAAGCTAACCAAGCATTAGAATGGAAACTAGTCAATTTCTCATTCACCTCAATATCATTACTATTAACAAGAGTTGGCATTAAAGTCTTAAATCCAACAGTAGCACCTAACTCAAAAGCATCAATCTTAGTCTTAGCTTGAAGAGAAAACTCAGGAACACCAGCCTGCTGAGCATACTTCACATTAGCACCATCAGGTCCTGTTGATTTAAAATCCATCTCAGAAAGAACAGCGAAATTCACAGAAGTCTTATCAGATAGCTTATGAGTAAAACGAACCTGAGGAGCACGATTTAGTACACCAAAAGGAATTCCTCCACCAGTATGTAACACACGAGGGAAAGCAGACACAACAAACATTGGGTGCCAATACTTACCAACGATCAACTGATCGTTTGCCCAATCAAGCTTCACAAAAGCATGTCTTAATCTCAGAAGACCAGTCTTATCATTAGCTGTTCCAGCAAAATCAGCCTCAAGAACAGCAACACCCTTAGCTCCAAAAGCATTGAAACCAGAGACAGTAGCTCTTAAACGAGACATAGCTGCAGTCATAAAGAAATCTGAATGATCATTAAGATCATTACCATTCGCATCTAGCATTTTATTTTTAGGATAAAGCATAATAGCTCCATCTCTAGTACTTACATTCTTACGTGAATCCCAAAAAGTCTCAGCTTCAACAAAACCACTCAACTTAAACTTCACTTTATTCTCCTGTGCTTTAGTCACCATGCTAATAAGCATAAGAGTAACAAAGCAAATCAAACTCATCTTTTTCATATCGTATATAGTTAGTTTCTCAATAATCAATTTAATTTTAAGCTTGCGAAGATAATCTCTTCTTTTTACTTACAAATAAAAATACTGTTAAAGTTACCACTGCAGTCAATAAACCTATTGGATAAGCAATAGCTTGAGAGATGTGAAACCCTTCTGGAGCAATAAGAATATAAGTAGAAACGACAGCTGTCATGAAAGTAGCAGGAAGTGTAGCAAACCAGTGACTACGACCTTTTGTGACCATATACATAGCAGCAGTCCATAGAACTATAGTAGCAAGTGTTTGATTAGCCCATCCGAAATATCTCCAGATAATAGCAAAATTAACCTGAGTTAGTAAGAAACCTACAGCAAACAAAGGAAGAGTAATAAGTAAACGTTTCTTCAACTTCGTTTGAGAAATAGAAAGAGTATCAGCAATAGTCAATCGAGCACTTCTGAAAGCAGTATCACCTGATGTGATAGGAGCAGCAACAACACCAATAATAGCAAGTACACCACCTATTTTTCCTAATAAAGAACCACAAATCTCATTCACCACCCAAGCAGCATTATGACCAGACACACTCATTGTGTCACCTAGTTCACGAACACCACCAAAGAAAGCCATAGCAGCAGCAGCCCATATAAGAGCAACAATACCCTCAGCAATCATAGTACCATAAAAGATCTTTCTTCCTTGTCTCTCATTAGTCATACATCTCGCCATAAGAGGTGATTGAGTAGCATGGAAACCAGAGATAGCACCACATGCAATAGTAATGAATAACATAGGAAAGATTGGATATTTAGATGGACTAGCGTGCATATTAATAATATTAGCAGGAACCAATTCAGGAATAGTATAATCACCAAAGATTAGAGCACCAGCAATACCGAAAGCCATAATTAAAAGAGATATTCCAAAAATAGGATATATCTTACCTATCAACTTATCAATAGGAATCATAGTAGCCAATATATAGTATAAGAAAATACCAGCAATAAGGATTGAAATATTAATGCCTGTTAAACCAGTAAGAATTGCAGCTGGGCCTTTAATGAACACAACTCCAACAAGTACTAAAAGTACAATTGAAAACACACGCATAAAGTTCTTAAATCCTTTACCAAGGTACTGACCAACAACCTCAGGTATACTAGCACCGCCGTGACGCACAGACAGCATACCAGAAAAGTAATCATGCACTCCACCAGCGAAAATACAACCAAACACAATCCATAGGAAAGCAACTGGTCCCCATAATGCACCAGCAATGGCACCAAATATTGGTCCTAGTCCAGCAATATTAAGGAATTGAATAAGGAAAATCTTACCCCAACTCAAAGGAACAAAATCAACACCATCCTCTTTAGCAATAGCAGGAGTGGGTTTATCATCCTCCACACCAAACTTCTTCTCAACAAATTTCCCGTAAATTAGATACCCAAGAACAAGGGCAACTATACTCAAAATAAACGTTATCATATCTCTTATATTTAAGTTAGTAAATATCTGTTATTCAGGCATATTGTTCAGCCCAATACAAAAGAATGAAATATGATATGACGATAAAAGGTGGAAAAACACTATTTATGAAATAGCAAACACCCATTTTAGTATGGGTAGAAACACCCATTACAAAACATAAACAAAAAGGTAATTAGTTGATAATTAGAAAATTAATAAAACAATCGCAAAAGAAGAAAATAAATCACAAACGTTTGCAAGAGGATACATATATTAACATTTAAGCTCATTGAGAGCTCGCTGCAAACAAAGTTTAAATAGCTATTTTTAAAGAACGAAATGACACATATTAAAACTCAATAATCTTATTCTTAACAGCATACATAACTAAAGAAGTAGCATTTCTACAAGAAGTCTTACTCAAAAGATTAGCTCTATGCCTATCTACAGTACGTTGACTAATAAACAATTTATCAGCAATATCATTATTACAGAAACCCTCACAAATCAAACGAAGAACCTGCAACTCTCTATGAGTCAATTTAACTAGTTCATCCTTTGTCTGCTCTTCTTTCTTCTTCTTTAAAATAGAAACAAGTAAGTCCTGAGAGAAATAAGTACCACCATCAATGACAGTCTTAATAGCATTAGTCAACTCCTCTACGCCAGAGTTCTTCAAAAGAAAGCCCTTCACTCCTGCCTCTACCATCTTATCGTAATACTCCTCCTCACCGTGCATAGAAAGCACAATAATATTAAGATCTGGCTTAATAATCAAAGCCTCTTTTGTAGCCTCAACGCCATCCATGACAGGCATATTAATATCCATTAAGACAATATCCACTGACTCCTTATTAAGAATATCAAGAAACTCAAGACCATTAGAAGCCTCTGCAACCACCTTCACTTCAGGAATATCGTTAAGCAAAAAGCTCAAACCACTCCTAAACATCTTATGATCATCAACAACAACAAGTCTATATTCCTTCATAACTCAACTATTTTATTTTAAAGACTAATATAAATAACAGCCATCATACCACCTCTTTCAGCGCTACTTCTAATCTTATACTTACCATTAAGAGAACGTAATCTAGAGAGAATACTATACAAGCCCATCCCAGAAGACTCACTCAACTTCTTATTAAAATCAAAGCCTACACCATCATCTATATAAATAAGCCTAATCTTATCCTCCTCACGAGATAGGTTTATCTCTATCGAACTAGCCTTAGCATGCTTCAAAGTATTGTGAATAAGCTCTATCACCACACGATAAAGCACCACCTCTATTTGCTCTGTAAATCTCTCCTCAAGATTCTCAGCATTAAAAGTAATATTAATCCCTTCAGCAAACTTCAAATTATTAATAAAAGAATTAATTGCCTTCTCTAAACCAAAATCATTAAGAAGATGTGGACTCAAGTTATTTGAAATCTCCTTAAGACTAATAACAGCCTCATCCAATACTGTACGAGATCTATCAATAATCTTCTTATTCTTCTCTCTATCATCTGATTTAGCAAGAGCAGAAAGATAAAGATTAATACTAGCCAAGAAAGGAGCTATTGAATCATGTAAGTCTTTTGCAAAACGCTTACGCTCCTCCTCCTCTGTATTTATAACAGTATTCAAAATCATCTTCTCCCTATCCTTAATCCTCTTCTCAGCTA
>Ga0193962_1001618_pt1 | contig 10428 bp, 8 predicted proteins | sample FB_5_MG_FD_140335 | JGI IMG/M metagenome (GOLD analysis project Ga0193962, IMG submission 140335) | Microbial mat bacterial communities from the Broadkill River, Lewes, Delaware, United States - FB_5_MG | ecosystem: Environmental > Aquatic > Freshwater > River > Microbial mats | place: USA...
TAACAGGATGATCTACCGATGATCAAATGTTGATCAATTTTGCCTGCCCTGTTAGGCTGGAAATAATTTTAAAATGTCCTTGCAGAAAACCTTGAGGTGGCTTGATTATTAAATGTAAGGATCTTATCGATGCCAAGAAAACATTGGATTTTTCGAAAAAGGGCGTCAGTGAAGGAAAGAGATGCATTCTATGAAAAAGGCAGCAACGGATGATGTCGAACGGATTTTTCAAAAATCATATATCAGTCACAAGTCGGGCAAGTTTTCCGAGGCGGAAAAAGGCTACAGGAAAATCCTGAAGATAAAGCCGGAATGGGGACAGCCGATGGGTGCCCTTGGGATACTGTACCTGGATCAGAATCGGCCGGACAAAGCGATTCCTTTATTTGAAAAAGCAGCCGCTCTCAACCCGCCGGATTTGTCTGCATGTTATCAATTGGGCCGGTTGAAACAGATGGAAAATGATCACCAGGGCGCTATCCCTGTATATCAGCAGATGCTTGAACAGCAGCCGGAGGCGGGCCTGGTGTGGAACAATCTGGGTGTGGCTTACCGGGAAACCGGGAAACCGGATGATGCAATGGAAAGTTTTCGTGCGGCTGTTCGGTTTGCCCCTGAAATGGCCGAGGCATGGAACAATTTGGGTGTGGCCCTGGATGAGCAAGGTCAGGTAGAGCAGGCATTAAACGCATATCAAAAGGCCATTGGCATTCAGCCGGATTATGTTTCTCCCCACTTGAATATCGGAATCATGCTGCAGAAACTCGAACGGTTCAAAGAAGCCGAAACCCATTACCGGAAGGTGCTTGAAAGCCAGCCACAAAATGAAATCGCACAATTTATGCTCCAGAGCATCCGTGGGGGGGATACCCCGCCTGATGCCGCCCCGGTGGCGCATGTTCGCAGTATTTTTAACCAGTGTGCCCAAAATTTTGAGGCCATTCTGGTTGAAAAACTGGAATATAAGACCCCGGAACACCTGTTCCATATGGTGCGTCCCTATCTAACCGAAAATATGGAGATTCTGGATCTTGGCTGCGGCACAGGGCTGGGTGCCCTCCTGTACCGGCCGTTTGCAAAAAGTCTGACCGGTGTTGACGTATCGGAAAAGATGCTTGAAAAAGCGGCTGAAAAGAAAATTTACAGCTGCCTGGAGGTATTTGATATTATGCAGCCATGGGCATTCCCGGTAAAATTTGACCTGATCTACAGCTCTGATGTATTTGTTTATTTTGGAGATTTGGATCAAATTATCAAATCGGCTGCTGCAGCCCTTGCACCAGGGGGTAAAATCGCATTTTCAGTGGAGAAATTAAAAGATAATTCAAAGAACTATGAGCTTTACCCCAGCGGCCGGTATGCACATTCCCAAGAATATATTCAAACCTGTCTGAACCGGCATGGATTTAAACCACTGGCATTGAACAGCACGGATATCCGGAAGCAGTCGGGAAATCCGGTTAAGGGTTTTTTGATTGTGGCAGAAAAAAAAGAATAAAAGAAAATATACAAACAAGTTGTTGAGTCCAGTATGTTGTATCTATGGGAGAGGGCTTAAAAAAAATCTTATCGGAGGCAAATTTCCATGAATCGAGACCTGATCCATCCCTCATTTTTATTATTGCTGGTGTTTTTTATTTCAGCGGTTTTTCTTGTAATGATAAAATCTTTTCTCATGGCCATTCTGCTGGCAGGCATTTTCTCAGCCCTGGCCCATCCGTTGTACCAGCGGCTTAACAAATGGTTGAAGGGCAGGCAGGCTGCAGCCTCCGGGATTACCATCATGATTATTGTTTTTATCGTTCTTTTGCCTTTAAGCGGCCTTTTAGGCATTGTAACCAGCCAGGCCATCAAGGTCGGCCAGACAGCCACGCCCTGGGTCCAGAAACAATTGTCTTCGCCCCTGGCTATTTCCCAGTGGCTGGAAGGTCTGCCGTTTTATGAACACATAGACCCCTACAGGGAAACCATCTACACCAAGGCCGGAGAACTGGTCGGGGCCGCAAGCCAGTTTTTTGTCAACGGGCTTCAGGCCGCCACCATGGGTACAATCAATTTTATATTTATGGTGGCCATTCTTTTGTATACCATGTTCTTTTTTTTCATAGACGGAGACCGCCTATTAGAGAAGATTTTATTTTACATGCCCCTGGAGGATAAGGATGAAAGACGGCTTCTTGACCGGTTTACCTCTGTGGCGCGTGCCACGATCAAGGGAACAGCCATCATCGGTGTTGTCCAGGGCGGGGCATCCGGTATTGCGTTTGCCGTGGTCGGTATCCACAGCTCTGTTTTCTGGGGTGCTGTCATGACAGTCATGTCCATCATACCCGGCATTGGGACCGCCTTGATATGGATTCCGGCCGCTCTCTGGCTGGCCGCCCAGGGCATGTGGCTCAAGGCAGGTGCTTTGATTGTCTTCTGTGGGGTGATCGTGGGAAGTGTTGACAATATTCTGCGGCCCCGGCTTGTGGGAAAAGATACGGAAATGCACGATCTTTTAATTTTGTTTTCCACCCTTGGCGGCATTGCCATGTTCGGTATTATCGGTATCATCATCGGTCCGATTATTGCCGCATTGTTTGTCACCATCTGGGATATTTACGGCGTTGTTTTTAAGGATGCCCTGCCTGAGGTTGAATCCTAAGTAAGGGCACCTGTCAGATAAAAAGTCAGTGATGACGGTTTTAAGAGCCTGTTTAAAAATTAGGGGATTGGGGCCATTTTCATGGGATTGCAGCCGATTTATCTATTTTTAAACAGACTCTAAAGCGTACAGTGCATATTCAAAAGATTGTTTTGGGTCAATAGCAACATATCGGATAAAGGGAAATTATGAGACACGAATGTTATTTCTGTCATATCAGGACAATTGAAACACTTATTGATAAGTTTAAACCTGATGAACAAGTTGCGCAAAATTTTATTTTTTCAGTCCACAAACTTATTGAATCCAATCGGGAACTTTCAAACCCTCAGTTGGCAACTGAAATTCACCGCATGGCCAAGATCCATCTTAGCAATACGGACCTATATGCCGAAGAAAAATTAAAGGCCAATGATATCCTTTTAAAAGAATACCCATATTGGGAAACCATAGTGAATGAAAGCGAAAATTCTTTTTTCACAGCGGCAAAACTGTCGGTTATCGGTAATATAATTGATTATGGCGCCCAAAGTGTTAATGACGACATTTCGGATCAAATTGACTCTTTTTTTCATAAAAATTTACAAGTTGATATGACGGCGGAATTACAAGATGAAATCCGTAAAGCTGAAAATATTTTGTACCTAGGCGATAATTGTGGCGAAATCGTTTTTGATAAATTATTCATTGAAACAATGAAGCATCAAAACATTACGTTTGCTGTACGGGGAGAACCTGTAATCAACGACGCAACACTTGAAGATGCAAATCAAGTAGGCATTGATAACGTTTGCAGGGTTATTTCCAATGGTTTTGATGCGCCTTCAACACTCATTGAATTTTGTTCAGACGAATTTGCAGAAGCATATAATAATGCTGATCTTATCATATCCAAAGGGCAGGGCAATTTTGAAGGTCTTATGGAAAGTTCCCATCCGAATCTATTTTTTTTGTTAATTGCAAAATGTTACCCAATAGCAAATTTACTGGGTGTGAATAAAAATGATATGGTTATTTCAAAATCAGTTTTAGGCTTGAGATCAGAAGTAGATAACATTAAGAAAGGGGGACAGGTATAAATGCCATGGATAAATAAAGAAGCGTGTACGGGATGCGGAATATGCGTTGATGAATGTCCTGCCGGGGCAATTTTCATGGAAAAAGATATTGCGTTTATAACAAATGAAACGTGTATCCGATGTGGAATTTGTCACGATGTATGCCCGGAGGATGCCGCGCGTCATGACGGAGAGCGAATCCCTGAAGAGGTGCAATCAAATTTAGCTTACGCCAAAAAGTTGTTGGCGCATGAACATTATGCCAATGATAAGGCAGAGCAAAAGCAGCTTATCGAACGTTTAAAGCGCTTTTTTACTAAAAATAAAAAAGTGGCGGAAAAAACCATTGAGCAGCTTGAAATCCTGAAGAACACGGAATACCAATAGTAAACCAATTCTGGAAATGGTTTACTATAACAGCCATTGCCTGGCTTCGGTCGCCTTTGTCCTTTCCTGAAGCATTGGCGGATGGGTTAAATTTGGATGCGTTTGATCCCGTATGCCAGAATAATTCCGAAAACAGCCCCGATCGCCAGGTTGGCGGCAAGGGTTAAGGCGACGATGGTCACAATGATAAACAATTCATTTCTGGCGTGCATGTCACTGATGGTCAGGGCAAGCTGACTTCCGGCAAATACCAGAAGTACGCCTAGAATGGACATGGGGATCAAAAAAAGCACATAAATAAATCCTGCCCCCAAAATTAGGGCAAGGCCTGCCATGATCCCGCCGATGATCAGATTTGAACCGGCGGTTTTGGCGCCGAATCGGTAGTGGGCGGCAAGACCGCCTGCCCCGTGACACATGGGCATGCCCCCGAAAATAAAGCTTAAAAGATTACCCGCCGCCATGGAAAAGCACAATGCCGTGTAGGTCATTTTCTCGGCATTGTCTCCAAAATAGTCCTTTGAAAGATCGGCCTGGGCGATCACCGCATTACCCAGGGTCATGGGTAGCTGGGGGAGAACCACGGCAAATAAGGCAAAGGTGAAGTCCGGCAAGGCGGGAAATCCATGGGGGAAAAGGGCGGGGAAATACAGGCCCGGTTTAAGGGTGTCAATGCCCTGTTTTGTGCCCAGAATCAGGCCGAGGAACAGGCCCAGGGCAATTACGATAAGGGCGGCCGGCAGTTTTTTGTTGTTTAAAAAGGCCAGGGTAACAACTATTCCGCAAATACCGATAATAAGGGTGATGGGAACAAAACCTGCGGATTGGATCGTAAGGTAGGGTTCCGCGACCTGCTCAGCCCCTTTGAGCAGGGCTTTGCCCAGGATCATCTTCGTCCCCTTGACCATGAGCAGAAGTCCTGTGGACAACTGGATACCCCGGATTACGGATCGGGGGATGTATTTGCCGAATTTGTCCATGGATCCTGTGGCACCGATCACCACAAGGCAGAGAAACATGAGAAATGCGGATGCCTGGATCTGGGGCGCTGTCATAGCGGTGGCAATGGCATAGGTGCCGATCACCTTCATGGGTTGTACCGGCACGGTGATACCGTAATATACACCGCAGGCAATATAGAAGACGCCCATGGAGAAAAACAGCCCTACGGGGTCAAGGCCGTTGACCAGGATCATACCAAGTGCTATGGGCAGGATGGTGCCAAGGTCCCCCATGGCACCTGCAAATTCGTTTCGGTTAAATAGGTATTTGGGTTGTCGGTTTTTCATATCGCTTTACATGCGCGTTTTAATAAGTTTTTGGTTTATTTCCATGCGTTGTTGTGGGTTGATCCTTGCAACCCATGGCCGTTATATCAAATTTTTAATAAGTTGTTAAATTACTTTATGCTTTGTTGTGGGGTGAGTCTCGGTGCCGTTGGAGCAGATCAGTCCATGGCTGTTATATGAAAGAACCACCAACGACCTGAATTCTTTCATGGTTTGTTGTGGGCACGCTAACGACCGTTCAAGGCGGCCCATGGCCGTTATTGCCCAACAATGCCGGGGCTCAGGCCGGCGCCTTGGTTTTATCCAGGAGATCCGCCAGTAGCTGTTTGGCTTTTTGAATGTAGGATACCGGCAAAAGGTCTTTCATGGCCTTGTCGTCTGCAAAGCGCATCAGCATGGCCTGGGCAAAGTACCTGTTGCTCATGAAAAACTGGGTAAAATGAGGGGCAGGGGGCCTGGGTTTGGAAATGATATAGGTCTTAAAAAATATTCGGTAAAATTCGCGTTGGGGCCGGTAATGGACGGCAAACGCCTGGAGTCGTTTATTGATTTCGGGAATGGCGTCTTTGGGCGGTACCTTTTTACCCGCACATTCTTCAAGGGTAAAAAAGCTTTTTTCCATAAGTGTGGCCCGTATGCTGACCATGATTTCCCGATCCGTGTCGTGGGTCACTTCACAGATCATGTTGCAAAGATTTAAAACCGCTTCTAAAGATTCAAGGTTGGTTTCAAAAATCAAAGCAATATAGGCATTTTTTACCTCCTTTTTTTCATCCGTAAGCCGGGATTCATCCAGATCAAGATTCTCAATGGCCCGCCGGATTTCAAATAACGCACTTTCCACCTGCTCCAGGCGGGCAGTGCTGTTGCCCTCTTCCATGAACACCTGGTTAATTTTGTTTACAAGCCCCTTGAACAACAGCTGGAAAAGATCATTCACCGGCGGCTGGAATGCCGGGGTCTGGGTAAATTCCCGGCAGAACCGTGTAATATGGGGGGTGCTGAACAAGATATTCATCCTGTGTCGCAGGGCGGAAACCGCTGTCTGATGAGGGTTATTCCCCTCTCCAAGCGCTTTGGGCCATACTTCGAAAAACAGCCACAGCATATTTTGCCTGAGCTTGGAAAATGTATCGCCGATGATGGATCTGGAAGGAATGTTCAGAATTTGACTTAACCGATAAGTCATCGCCAGGAATCGGTCCATCTTTTTTAATAAACCATAGATGGCGGTATCCAGCTTTTCCATGGACTTGAAGTACTCTTTTTTGTTTTCTTGGCTGGTTACGATCCGGGCACGGGTATAAAGTAGTTTGGTGAACATCTCATTGTAGCCGGCGATCTCCTGCCGGGCTTTACTCGTAATGGCGCCCAGGGTTGTTTTTTCCATGCTCGGCAGCCTGGCACCGGCCAGCCGACAGATCAGGTCTGCGTCATTAATATCTTCGATATATTCGAACCATGGCTTGTCCTGGGCCAGGCTGAAAATAAGCCCTTTCAGGGTATTGGAGACAAGGTTTTTATAATCCATGCCCTTCGTGCTTTGTTTAATAATGGACTGTATATCAGGATTAAGCAGGCTGTCGTCCTGGTTTCCCAGATTGGATTTTGCCAGGTGAAAATAGGTAATGATGACATTGGTGGTGAGCAGTTCAATGGTGGTCTTAGTATCTGCCTCCTGGATATCCTCCTGGGAAATCCTGACCCCTATATCAAATGAGATCGCCGGCAGATCCTGGATCAGTATTTTAAACAGCGTATAAAGTGCCTCGATATGCTGATCCGGCAGCATAAATTGCATTTTTCCCATCTCTTCAAGGAAAAAACGGGTAATCCGTTTGATGGGGACAAGGGGGTAACCGCGCTCGTCTTCGGGATATTTTTTTACAGGCGTCAGGCCTTCGCCCCCCCGGCGCATGATCTCCGGCATGTCGTTGGTATACAGCCTGTCCCGGAACGTCCGGACTTTATTTTCGTCTAATATTGTCAACGATGTCTATTCTCAATGCAGTGTCTCCGTCTGTGGTGACAGGGGTTTGAAGAATTTTTACATTATTTTTGATCTCAAGAATTTCCATGGATACATCCGGGCCGTTTATCATGGTTCCCTGGATGATCTGGCCTGAGACAACCGCCTGGGCGACCCCCGGGTTTCGTTGTTGCCACCGGGTGAAATTGTTTTGTTCGCTTCTCAGTTTTTCAAGGGTGCGTTCCAATTCGGTTAATTCAGCCTTGAATTTTTCTCTCTGTTTCTTTTTTTTTTCAATACGGTCAAGCAATTGGTTAAGCTCTTTGTCCAACCGCACCAGCAACCGGCTGTTCACCTGTGTCTGGGATTTAAGTCCGCGTGTGGTGGGATCGCCTTGGGTTTTTGACAGCAAAAAATTTTCGTGTCCGGCTCTGTCGATTTCGTGAACCAGTCCCAATGTCTCTGTTGTGTCGCGGGAAATTTCTTCGGACAGGGAACCCAGCTTCTCATTGATAAGCTCTTGCCCGTCCAGCGTGTGTTCAATTCGGTCCTGGATATTTTTTAGTTCCCGGGCAGTGAAGGTGTCAACACCAAAGGTAACGGTGTTGGGCACGGATTTTTCGGTACCCAGGTGCTGGGTAAAAAGCCCTTTGTTGCAGGTGATGTCCGAAGAGATAATTTCTCCATTCTTGACGATTACCGCACCGGAGGCGATGATCCGGCTGTCCAGAATTTCTTTATCCACGGAAAGGTTGCCCAGGCAGTAAATAGTGGAGTTCTGCACAAATCTTATGCTGACATTGCCCCGGGCATATACACTGCCGCCGATCATCCCGTTGAGAACCGTAACATCTCCTGTGGCCCGGATTTCTCCGCCGTCCACCGTGCCGACGCGGACCACACGGCCCACGGCTTTAAAGCCGGCCTTGAGTGTGCCTCTGATGACGATATCTCCGTCATAGTCAATGTGCCCGGTTTCGAAATTGACATCATTGGGCGCAGTAAAGGCATGGTTTACCTGAACTTTGTTGGATCCGTCAAGTGTCGGGGTGCCGCTGATTTCGGCATAGAGTTCAAGGCCGTCGGAAGATCGGATAATCCCTGTGCCGTATTTCAGGGCCGTGTCTGCCACAGCAGGAACGGAAAGAACCTGAGCAAAGATATTTTTTCCCTCACCGGCTTCCGTCATGGGAAATTTTTTTGCCAGCAAGCTTCCTTTTTTCACCCAGGGAATAGGGCCTCTGTCTTTGAAATCAATGTTGCCGTCTTCATCAATCCCCCCGGCCTTGAGGTGGTCTGTTTCAAAAAAATATTCGATCCTTGCATCCTTGCCCGGTACCGGATCAGTTCCCCGCGCCACCCGGAACGGTTTGATTTTGAATCCCGAGGAATCTATGAATTTTTCCACCTCAGATGATTCAACCAGACCGTAAACGATACCGTTTTCTTCCAGTTGTTCAATGATTTTTGCGGCAGCCACCGTGTCTTTAAACGTATCTGTTTTTTTTATAAAAGCCGCCATACCGGAGGCATCAATTTTCAATATTACGCCGCAGTCAAGCTCTCTTTCCAGGGAATAATCGGTCTGTTGGGGCTCAGGATTTGCCACAGGCTTGGATGGCCGGGCCGTCCCCTGGGCCTGTTCACTTTGAAGCTGCTGTCTGATCTGGTGGAACTGTTCCTGGTTAAGTGTCTGGTCTTGGATCCATATTTTACCGATAGGCTCTGGTTGTCTTTTTTCCGAAAGTTTGTTCGTCTGCCGGGTCATCTCCCCAAGGAACTGTTCTTTGCTGACAAGACCTAGGTCAACGGCACAATTTCCGAATACCTTATTTTTCTGGATGGTTTTTAACGCAGCATAATTGGCCAGAAGCGCTTTCATCTGTTTGTCGGTAAGAATATTTTCTTTTTCAAAATAGTTCTTTAACGCAAGATCAAGGTTGTCTGCGTCGCGACATGCTTCTATAGCTTGTGCGCACTGGGCGTTTGTAATGAATTTTTTTTGTAAGGCAAGTTTTTCTAACATATAGATCGTCGTATTAAATGAGAAATCATATTGCTGCAGTATGCCAACCGTGCTGCAACTTAAAACGGCGCCCTTTATCAAGATCCATCCAGGTTGGAAATGAATTTTTTTATTGTGGCCTATCAAGGGGAAAACTTCAAGAAAAAACAAAATATCCCAGTCATTTTGGATAATTCAGGAATGTTCTTCGGTAAAATCGTCGGGCGTTTGAAAAGAAAACCCACTGATGTTTTTTAAGGCAGGGTATTTGATATAACTATTTGACAAAACCCGTGATTTGGATTTATTACGAAGGTTGACCGCGTCTCCGGGTCGGCGGATGAGATATACCTGCAATATTTCTCATCTCAGGGTCAAGCGGAACCTGAGTGAACAAAAATAGTGGCTGAACGAACATTTGTGGTTTTTTTGTCCAGCTTATTTAATCTGCGATCCTAAATAAATGCATGTGAAAAAAATAATGTCTATGTCTGTAGAACTTTAGTTGAATAGGCCGATCTGCAAGGATGCATTTAAAACGATAACACGAAGGAGGGTTCTATATTGGAAAGCTACGCCATTGAATCAAAAAAGAAAAAGAGCAGGCTTCCGGCCCGCCTGGATTTTCTCCAGAGCTCTACCGGTCTTGTTTTGGGGCTGTTCGTGTGTGTGCACATCGTTTTGATCGCCAGTATTATCCTTGGGCCGCGATCTTTTAACTGGGTATCCCAAAACATGGCCCTGACCGGTTTTATCTGGATCCCAGGGACAAGCGGACCGATGAAGAATTTTACGAGGTCATCGGTGATGATGACGGGGGTGGCGGCTGCATGACCCTTTTGGGGTGCGAGGATCACTGCCCCAAGAATTTGCCCCACCAGGCTCAGATTGCTTTCTTAAGACGCAGGATGACCATGATTAAATAGTGCCCGACCAAAACCGTAAATATTGCCGATTAATTCGTTGGTCGCAACTTTTCCAGGTTTTCGTTCAAACACTAAACTAGGAACACCGAAAAATATAAAAGAAAATTGGACAATTGGTTCGGACTTTTATATTAACTATTGCAAATA
>Ga0193962_1001619_pt1 | contig 10427 bp, 9 predicted proteins | sample FB_5_MG_FD_140335 | JGI IMG/M metagenome (GOLD analysis project Ga0193962, IMG submission 140335) | Microbial mat bacterial communities from the Broadkill River, Lewes, Delaware, United States - FB_5_MG | ecosystem: Environmental > Aquatic > Freshwater > River > Microbial mats | place: USA...
CAAACCTGCAATACCCAATGCCATACCAGAACGCGCAAGTTCAAATGCTTGAGCGCGACGACCGCCAGCTGAATCTGTACGACCACCAGGACGCTGCAATGCGTGAGTCGCATCAAAGATCACCGGCGCTTGTACTTTCATGTCGTCCATACCCAGCATATCAACTACTAGGTTGTTATAACCGAAGCTAGAACCACGCTCACACAACATTAATCGGTCATTACCAGCATCTTGAAACTTAGTCAGAATATGACGCATTTCGTGTGGTGCTAAGAACTGTGGCTTTTTAATATTAATCGCTGCGCCTGTTGCTGCCATTGCAACAACAAGGTCCGTTTGGCGCGCTAAGAAGGCAGGCAATTGAATGATATCAACGACTTCTGCAACCGGTGCTGCTTGGTGCGGTTCGTGCACGTCAGTAATAATCGGGACGCCAAACGTTTCTTTAATTTCTTGGAATATCTTCAAACCTTCTTCCATGCCAGGTCCACGGTAGGAATTAATTGAAGAACGGTTCGCTTTGTCGAAAGACGCTTTGAATACGTAAGGAATGCCCAATTTTTCAGTCACTTTCACGTATTCTTCACACGTGCGCATGGCAAGATCACGGCTCTCTAAAACGTTGATACCACCAAACAAAGTGAATGGTTTATCATTACCTATTTCTATTCCCTGAACATTTACACTATTAATCACAACAATTCCTTTAATATAAAAATTAACCAATCGGCCAAAAGCCAAGACGTTTACGCACCATAAAAAGCGCGCCGATATTTTGTAAAGATAATCCAACTGCAGTTGCTATTGCCGCACCTAGAACACCCCACTGAACAATAAAAAAATAGCTCAGTATTATTGTCATTGGGCCTGCAAACATCGTCACTCTGCGAAAGTCACGCTCGTGCCCACTCATATTTAACAAAAAACCAACTGAGCCAGTCGCAACATTAATAAATTGGCCAATCGCCATAATCGCAAGTAAATTTCCAGCAACGACAAACTCAGCACCAAATAGACCCATGATTAATTCAGGTACAGCTAACATAACTGCAACAACTGGAATAACTAAAATAACCATACCGCGTGTCGACCATTTGGCGAGACGCTGAATTTCCTTAATTTTATCTTCTTTCCATAATAATGCATAACGAGGCGCCACAACCATATTAACTACCATTAATACAAAGCTTGTTAACATAGCTGTTCGTTGAGCGGCCGATAAATAGGCAATTTCTGTTGATGAGACCAGAGCCCCAGCAATTAAAATTCCTGACCACTGTACCGTTAAACTCATTGTACTAGCAGCCCACAGGTTAGAGCTCGCATCCCATAGCATATTATCCTTAAGCTTTGCCCTCCCCCAATCGCCCTTAATTTGTTTATTCCACATAAACAAAGCAATAACGCAAATTACGATTGATGATGCAGCATACAAAAATCCTGCGTAAGCAGCAGTTAAATCGAATTCAACATTATAAAAATACACAGAGAAAAGCAGTATTAAAAATAAGAAAGAAAGCCCCAGATTTTGAAATAACGTAGCCAAGATTACGCGATAAAATGCCTGAAAACCAAAGCCAATTAACATAAAGATAACCATAAATGGCAGCGCCCAAATCATAGTCGATAAAACATTTGAGAACTTTGGCTTTTCGAACACATAAAATGATAAGGGTTCAGCAAATAGAGCGATCACAATGGTGATAACAATAGCAATAGAAGTGCTCCATATTAAAGCCGTTTTCATAGCAGTAATGGAACTAATATCCCCTTTGCTACTGCTAATTAACCGTATTAGTACATTATCTAGCCCAAGCCTAAAGAAAACACTACCAAAAGATAAGATAGAGATAGCAAGAAGAAATAAACCAGACTCACTTGCGCCAAGCAATCGAGTAATTGCGACCGTCATAAAGAAAGCAATAAAAGCAGCTGATGCCTTCACTACTGCCGCAAGCAGAGTTTTAAGTAGTAATACTCGTGTTTTCATTACACACAATTAATCCGTTATTAAAGCCAATACTACTTTTTAAATACACCTGCGAGCACGCCATTATCCAGTACAAGAACAGCATTAACAGAACGAGACTCCATTAGCTGCAAAGCATCATCAATTCGAGTGCCTGCAATAACAGAAACAGGGTTTGATACCATCATACTGTCAGCTGTCAAATCAAAAAAACCATCCCTATGTTTTTCGATTGCTCGTCGTAAATCACCATCGGTAATGACATGAGGTTTATCTTCAACCATTACAATTGCAAGCCCTAACCCTGATCGACTAATAGTTGAAATAACTTCTGTAGAGCTAGTATCAGCACTAATTATTGGTAAATTATCGGTTACCATTTCGTTTTCAACGCGCGAAAGCAATCTTCTTCCTAACGAACCACCAGGATGGAAGCGAGCAAAATTTTCAGGCTTAAAATCACGTGCCTGCATAAGAGTAACCGCTAAAGCATCTCCCATTGCAAGTGCAGCAGTTGTTGATGATGTTGGAGCCAACTGAAGCGGGCAAGCTTCTTTTTCGACACCAACATTTAGGTGGAAATCTGACGCCTGGGCCAACGTTGATTTAGGATTTCCCGTCATCGATATTAAGATATTTCCATTATCTTTAAGAAATGGAATTAATTTAACAACCTCATCCGTTTCACCTGAATTTGAAAGCGCTATAAAAACATCATCAGGCGATACCATTCCTAGATCACCGTGATAAGCCTCGCCAGGATGCATGAAGAACGACGGAGTACCCGTGCTGGCAAATGTTGCAGCAATTTTTTTACCAATAATTCCGGACTTGCCCATGCCACAGATAATAGTTTTTGCAGTAATACCTAAAATAGCCTCCACACTATTGCTAAAGTCAGAATCTAAATTCTGACTTATATACGAAAGCGCAGCGGCCTCAATTTCTAATACTTTTTTAGCAGTGTTTATGTGCATCAATCATTTCCTTGATTATAAATTCGTAATTTTCTAAATATTTACTCAAACTGTAGTTGGCCAAATACTCATTAAAACATGCACGCCTCATCGAAGGCTTATCAATAATACTTTGATAGCATGAAATGGTATCGGATAACTCATGATCCATGTTATTGAAGTCAAATGTAAAGCCTGTAACGCCAACCTCTATTAACTCAGGTAACGCACCTCGATTACTGGTAATAACAGGTGTACCATTACGGAACGCTTCTATAACTACAAGACCAAATCCCTCCCAGCGACTAGGAACAATTACAGCTTCAGCATTAGCATAAAAATTATCGAGTTTATTCGCTTCAACCCATCCATGGTATTTTACTCCATCAATACTAGGCTTTAAAAAATCTCCCCTAACAGAGTCTCCAATCACATCGAGAGTTCCTGGAGTATTTTTACTCCAGAAGCGAAGCAAGTCATCAATTCCTTTTTGCTCATCCAGCCGACCAACAAACAAAAAGCCAGAGCGTTTTTTTTCAAAATCTATGCTTTTCTTTGAAGCAGCAGCAGAGTTTTTGAGTAGTGTTACTTTACTAGGGCCGTGGTTTTTCACTAGCAAATCTTTCTCATATTCGGAGATTGAAAGAACCTTATCAACAAACATAACAAGTACTTTCTCAACCCTCTTTATGATAAATATTTTCCACTTTGAACGAGGAACATCTGAATCATAAAAAACTCCATGTGGTTGATATACAATTTTTGTTTTATATCTTGCCAGCCTTAATAGTGGTGCAAGAACAAGAGAGAAACTGCTATGAAGGTGAATTACATTAGGCTTTATTTTCCTAGCAGCTGAAAAAGTAGTAAATAGAAGCCTTACTAATGACATCAATCCACGCCCAGAGTCCGAAAAGTAGTACCCTGACCCTATCTCTGCATCCAAGTTGTTCTTCTGGCTATCTGGTACAACAAAGTTGTTATCAAAGTTGCATTGTGATAGCTGATTCAAGACTGTTGCAACTCCACCTTTAATAGTCTCTGCAACGTTCAATATTATTATAGAAGTCATCAATAATCATACCCAAGGAAATCAATTTCTTTACGATAGATTTGATATACAAACTCCATCATTTCATTAGTATAATAACTTCTATAATCGTCCCTATTACTTGAATTAATTCTCTTTAGCTTTTTATATGGTTCATCAATCAATTTACAAAATTGTTCAGTAAATTGCTCTAGATCCTCATATCGACCAAGTAAATCTATACAGTACTTATCATCTAAAGTAATAAAGTCCCACTGAGGTCTAAAGTGATCCCATTGCATTACATCTGCTAGAAATTTATCGTCGGACATCATACGTAATACAAATGCTTGGAAATCGGGTATATCTTTAAGGTAATCGTGCACAAACTTCCTTGCATATTTGCCCTTACCCACACCTTGTTTTAAATAATGAAAACCTGAAACGATACGATCCCAAGGGTTTCTAACAACCGCAACCTTCTTTGATGACTCATATAGTCTCTTATCTTTAGACAGATAGTGAGTAGGTCTATAATGCCCATTATGCTGAAGATTAAATATTTGTTTAAGAATAGATGATCCAGCTGTTTTAGGAACATGAATAAATACAATTTGATTAGATGTGTCGACATCAGAAAATGGATATTGACTTTTCTTAGAAAGCTCAGATAAATATACTATAGGAAGAGCAAGGGAGAGAAGGTCAAAAGCTTTGCTTCTAACAAATAGACTTAGAGTTCGCATATTTAATTCCCGGTACCATTAACTAATAACAATCTAATTTTCCTTATGATCTTGTTACCTTTTATTTTCAAATAAAATTTATAAAAGAAATATTGAAGGTTAATATTAAAAGGCGAATGAAGTAATTTTAATAACTTATCATACGTAAGGTCATCAGTTACTGGTATTTCAACTAATTCTGCATGAATATCAACAATAGATTTATTTTTAAAATCTTTGATAGAAGCTTTTTGAAAAGCTAACCTATCTGGGTCAGGATTTAACATATCATCTACAATATCTGAAAAGTCTAAATCATTAATAAGGTACCATCCTGCAATAGGCTCAACTGGCTCAGATCGGTACAAAAAACATCCCAATGGTATGTCACTCATAACAACAGGGATTACTATAGAGCTATGTGTTGAAAAGCAAGCCGCCACATCATCTAAAGAGCTAATGAACGTACCTTCATTTACAACCAAATAACTATCATCATCCATTTTTGATGTTAAAGCATTCAATAATTTAACATCAAAAACTCTAAACTTAATTCTTATCTTCTTTTTAATTAATACATCTACTAACTTTGTCATTAGCCTTAGAAGAAGATCATACTCAGAACTACTAAAGTACGGAGAATTAGCCGTTGTTATCAGCGCATACTGGGTATCTATACCTTTCGACACTTTAGAATCCTTCTGATTAAAAACAAACTTTGGTATATACTTAATACTATCCGCTCCACTGAGCCGTGAAACTTTATCGCTCAAATTAGTACATGAAGTTATAAATTGTGCGCTATTATCGAAACAAGGCCTTACACCTGCTTTGTTTGAAATCCCATTATTTAATGAATTTGCTAGGTCAAATACACCGTCAGTTAACATAAGTGTTGGTATGCCATTCCGTCTAGATTTTTGAATGACAAAGTTAGCAACTGCATCATGATTCACACAACTTACAACTAAGTCATATTGTTTTAAATCCGAGCTGCTGACTTTATAATTACCATTTAAGTACATAACATTTACACCAGAACTTAGCTCGTATCGCTCTAAATACTCAGGGGCTTGTAAAAATAGAACCTTCATATTCTCTATTCGCTCCGTACTTTTCTCTTCATGTTAATAAACGGCAACTCAATAAACTTCCATGAAGTTAGCGCAATAAAAAAAGTAGCAATAGACAAAAAAACTACACCTTGCCAGCCGTCATATCCCATTTCATATATGACATTGATTAAAATATAGTGATAAATATACACACCGTAAGATAAATCATTTTTTGGGGAAAACTTAGTTAGAAAGTTAGCACCTGAGTATGCAAATGAAAGCGCTAAAAACCCTAATAGAATTGATAAAAAAGCCGCTTGCCAATTACTCTGTGTTTCAATATTAAAAAACGAACCCAGCAGTAAAGAGGTTAGATACACACCGAGCCAATAATGGAATTTACCCATAAAATATTTTTCAACAATATCTTTTCTGGTTGATAAATATGCTCCGATAAAGAATAAATAAATATGAGGCATGGCCGTCAAATTATAAATTTTACCAATGAAGTAGTCATTAGCATGCATAAAATTATTTGCTTCCTTGGCAAGAATCAATGCAACTAATACCCAGACAATAAAGCTAATACTTCTTTTGAAAAAAAGAAATAAAATTGGAACAAGTAGATAAAACTGAACCTCAACAGCAATGGTCCACAACGGAGGATTCATTTTCCCAACCCCAAAGTCATTAAAAAATACAGGGTCGTAACTTTGAAGCATAAATAATTGACTAAAAAGCCATAAGGAAAAATCCCAAACACCAACATTAATGCCAAAAATAAAAATAATAATGATTGATAGAATTATTGAAGCGTACAAACCTGGGAAAATACGAAGGGTACGATTAATATAAAATTCTTTTAAGGTACGCTTTCTACTGAATGCACCACCGATTAAATACCCACTGATTATGAAAAATATCGGCACTCCTGGAAAGTATTCTAGAAAATATTCAAGCCAACCTAGACTCTCGGCATGAAACTGATTAATTCCATGCCCAAGCATCACTTGGACTGCAGCAAACAACCTCAGCAAATCAAAATTATTGAGAGACTTACTATTCATCAACAATACTCACTTTCTTTTTTAGAAGTACAGGCAGGCCTTATTACCATAGCTACGATTAATAAAAATAAATAATCATATACTCTTCCTCCACCTATTTGAAAAGGAACCACAAAACCCATAGCTAAAAACAATAACAATAACAATGTAAAATCATTTCTTATATTCTCAGCAGCAATATAGAGGAATATAGATAGCATTAGCATTGCTGTAATCAAACCATATTCATAAACTAGAATAATAAATGAGGAGTGAGGGCTATAAGACCTAGAGTGATCAGAATATAGTGCAACGTACTGTCCAGCCTCTTCGGCGACATCAATGCCAATACTTCCCCTACCACCAAACAACCAGCTCTCATCAAGTAATATTTCATTTAAATAAAACGACCATATATATGGCCGCTTAGTCAGAATATCATTCAAAAACTCATTGTCATATTCAAACCATGAAATGTAATATTGCACGACTAGCAACAACACTATTACTGCGAAGAGAAAGTACCCAGTAGTCTTTCGTGACATTAATTCTTTTGCAACCAACAATGAAAAAGCACCTGCAAGCACAACAAAAAGAGCAGCCCCCCTTGCACCAAATGCAAACATTACAACTGCCAGACTAAGCAAATACCAATTTGACTTACCTAAAAACAGGGCCGTCAATACTGCGATATAACCAAATGCATTTGGATTTTCATTTATGCTCGCGAATACAATTACAAGTAGAACTGAAGCAAGATGCATCCCATCAAAAAAAGAGTTCATTACCGATGAAGATAGAGATAAGAAAGCAAACAGGATAACCCCTAGATTAACCACCCTAATTATTTTAAATTGATGATCATCGCCAAAAAAATAAGAGATAGTACTTATAAACAATAAGATAAAAAAATATTTCACTGCTTTTTTTTCAAGAGGCATTGTATCTAAAGTAAATACTATAAAATACAAATAGACGAAGAACAAAAATAAGGAAATAGCTTTCAACTCAACGGACACACCAGAGTAAACCATTGCGCATGAGTAAAATGTAAAAAAGATAGCAAGAAAAGATCCTGCTGTTTTATTAAGACTTAACTTCATATATTCGCTATCTTTTTGTACAAGAACATAGTGATTGGCTTCTCAATAAAATAATAAACCAACATTGAGGACATGATAATAACTACTAATAAAGGGATAAATACCGTAATACCTGCCTCTACTCCCAAATGATAGGCTCCGTAAATAACAAACATATGTATAAGGTATAAGCTATAACTAATCTCACCTAAGAAACAAATATACTTATTAGAAAAAATACCATTTTTATTCTTTAATACATTTGCCACGCCATAAACAACAACAGGGCATGCAAAAGCATATATAAAATAGTAATCATCAAAAAATTTGTAATTCAGATCAATACCAAGAAGCCAACTCCAAAGATGAGGGATGGTTAAAAAGACCCATAAGGAGCAAGCTGCAAAAACGATCTTAAAGCAATTTTTTTCATGCAAAAAATTATTTTCATCACTAGACACTACAGAAAACAATGACGATAAAAAAAACAACGAAATAAAGTATGTCAAATCTTGGGCATCCCTTTTAAGGACACCAAAGAATAGGACGTATACCGAGACACCGAAAGCCATCAATAAAAGATTTCTCCCTTTAATCGTATGGAGAACTCCCACAAGGAATGGAAGTATAAAATAATATTTAAACTCTACAGCAATAGTCCAAAATATACCGGGCCCTTCCAATAACAATAAAGTGTCCCGAAACATGTCAATAGAAGTTATATATACTGGCGAAATAATTAGGGAAATAATATAAAATGCAAAAACAGTTAATGTAAATAAAGGATATATCCTAGCTATCCGTTTTAAAATATAATGAACAATAAAACCTAAGTCTTTTCTTTTAGCAAAAGCATCTAGCAATTGAATGGATAGTAAAAAAGAACTCAATGCAAAAAAAAGATAAACTCCATTTTTACCATAACCTGACATATCTAAACCTAGAAAGGTATATCCAAGATTACTAGTATGAGCAAGAAGGACCATTAAAACAGCCCAGCCTCTCAACGCTGTCAAACCATTGTTATTATTCATAATAAAAGAAATAAACCAAATCTATAAAAAACCATTTTCATTAACTGCTTTTATACAAATTATTTATGGAAATAAATAATTTAACTGGGGCCGCTAAGGCATCAATACCTGCAGCCCCTTTTCTGCCACCACCGCCAAATTTATTAGCAATCACATCAGCGCCAATAGGATTGTTTTTCGGAGATCGAATACTTACTTGATAAGTAGGTTCTTTTTCATCGCCAGGGCCATCTATTTTCTCTTCACGCCCTGTCAATATTGCATGCGCACGATATGGAAACTGATTTGCTAGTTCGTTACCCATGACACCACTCACTCTTCTTGCCCATTTTTCATTTGGTAAAATGAACATGGCCGCTGATTCTGAAACATGACTTGGCTTTGTTTGAAGCGCTTTTTTCATATCATCATCATATCCATTCGACAATGTATTAAATACTTCCGCTTCGTTTTTAATAAATTCGAAAGGTGAAGTGTATTTAACCGCTATTTTGTAAAGCTCTGCGGGAGAATAAAACAAATCATCTAAATCTGCGCCGTAGCCGTTGTAATTCATACAAATACCCAGCGTGCGAAGCTGGTTTATTTGCTCTTCGTCATAACCCGCTTTTTCACAGAGTGCTTCTGCAACTTTTGTAATATTGTCACCAAAGGCAGCAACGATTGCCCACGCATGACTCTCTTTCTTGAGTCGCCCTTTTAAATGGGCGCTGACTATTAATGCGGTGCAGGTATTAGATGCAGTATTAATTAATGCGGTTAGATTCTTATGCACTGGAATATCACCACTTTGATGATGATCGGCATAAAACACATTAGCGCCAGCATCTATGGTAGCGAGTAGGTACTCAGTGTTCTTTGCCATTGACACGTCAAGAACGGTTACTTCATCACCTGCCTGCAAGGTCACTTGCTCGGATAAGTTTTTAAGTAATTTAATGTCTCGTTTTATGCCGGTTATAAGAATACTCTCTTTGGGTTCAGCTAAACGCAGCTGAATCAAAGAGCAAATACCGTCGGCATCACCATTGAATAAATCGTAAGACGCCATTTTTATAATACTTCTAGCAATGTATCTTTAACGGTCGGCAAATAGCCTTTTGCTTTTAGGTATTCAATTACCGCATCAGCGCAGTCTTCAACCGACATAGTAGATGTGTCTAAAACCACTTCTGGGTTTTCAGGTACTTCGTATTCTGAATCAATGCCAGTGAAGTTTTTAATCTCGCCTTTGCGTGCTTTTTGGTAAAGCCCCTTAGGATCACGTTCTTCGCACGTTGATAGCGGAGTTCCCATATAAACTTCTACGAACTCCATTTCATTTACAAGATCACGTACCATTCGACGCTCTGTTCTAAAAGGCGATATAAAAGCAGAAAGTACGATCATGCCTGCATCTACAAATAACTTAGACATTTCACCAATTCGACGTATATTTTCAACTCTATCGGAGTCTGAAAAGCCAAGATCTTTATTTAATCCATGACGAACATTATCGCCATCTAAAAGATAAGTGTGCTGACCTAGAGC
>Ga0193962_1001620_pt1 | contig 10426 bp, 10 predicted proteins | sample FB_5_MG_FD_140335 | JGI IMG/M metagenome (GOLD analysis project Ga0193962, IMG submission 140335) | Microbial mat bacterial communities from the Broadkill River, Lewes, Delaware, United States - FB_5_MG | ecosystem: Environmental > Aquatic > Freshwater > River > Microbial mats | place: USA...
AACATTTGAATATGAAGATAATTTTATAGATCATGGTGATACTAAACATGTTGAAGAGAGTTTAGGTTTATTGCCAGAACAACTTGTATTAAAGGTTAAATAATGAATGATAATTTTACAAAACTACTACAAAACTCTTCACAAAAAGAGATATTAGAAGTTTTAGAAGATAAATTAAAAAAAAGTGAAGAGCCAGAATTTTGGAAAGAAAAAATCTTACCATTTACAGAGTCTATTCTTTGTGTTTTACTTCCTTTAAAAGAACAAAACTTATTGTTTAATCCAGAAGGAGAAATTGTAAATACAATAGATAGTGAATTGTTTTATAGATGGAGCGATTTAGTATGTTTAAAAACCCTAGCTTTTATTATCCAAGAAAGTAACGAACAAAATACATTAGTAAGAACTGATTATAAAAATGTTGACTATAAAGTAATAAATTTAGAAAAACTAGGAGTTTATTTATCGTCTAATAGAGTTAACATTATTGATGAAGATAGTTTAGATTTTCCACTTTCTGTTTATAATTTGCATCAAGGAATGGTTACAATTATAAAAAACTTATTGAAATAAATTTTTTATAATCTTAGGATTTAATATCCTAAGATTTCTCTAACTCTTTTTTGATGTTCTGTCTCTTGGGTATTATTTTTAACTTCATCTTTTTTAGTTTCAACTTTTTGACTTTTTTCATCTTTAATAAGTTCATTTTTATCAGCTTTTTTATTCTCTTCTAAAATGAGATCTTTTTTAAATGAACTTTTATCTTCAAGGGTATTGAGTTGATTATTATCTTTAGGGTCAACAATTTCAGGAGTAATAAAAAATACTAACTCTTTATTATCTGTACTTTCAGCAGAACTTGTAAAGATTTTTCCAACTAATGGGATATCTCCTAATAATGGAATTTTTTCTTCATAATTTTTATTGCCAATATTAATTAAACCACCTAATATTATAGTTGATAAGTCTGCCACTATTACATTTGTATCAATAGTTTTATTTTTAATTGCAGGAATATCATCTACTCTTGCTAGTTCATCATCTATAGTTGATGATTCAGTATTTATTAATAGTTTAATATATTTTCCATCAATGATTTGTTGTACATTAATCTTCATTTTTAAACCATAACTGATTTGTGTAAATTGAACTGAATCTGTAGTTGAAGTTCTAGCATTAATTGTTCCACCTGAATGAAATTTTGACTCATTATTTTCAAGGGTAATAAGTGTTGTTTCATCTAAAATCTTAGCAATATCATTTGATTTTAAATAATTAAGTGCAAATCCTACATTAAATTTACTTCCAATTCTATTTGCAATTGCAGATAAGCCACCTGATACACTAGTTGTACTATCAATTGCAAAATCAGCACTTGTTTTTCCATCATTAAATCCCAGAACACTCCAGTTATTTGTGATTTCATGTGATTTATTATTATCAATCTCAACAACATATAATTTAATTCTAATCATTTTGTCTGGATTTTTAACAGTTGATAAATCAATTACTTGATCTTTTATATCAACATCTGCTTTTTTTAAAAGAGATATTATTGAGTCTTTGATTTTCTGGTTTTCCACAAATCCTTCAAGTAGAAGTTTCCCATTAATTTGTTTTATATTTAGTGTTGGACTTAGTTGTTTAGCAATATTTATAATATCAGATAAGTTTTCAATTATATTAATATCAATTAGCATTGAGCTTGAATCAATAAAAGTGATTAATATATTTCCATGACCCATCTCTTTTGCAAATATTTTTACAGCCTGAAGAGGTCTTGTATTATCTTCTACAAAATCTAACTCTATAAAATTTTCATCACTAACTTTTATATTTGTTATCATTTTATCAAACTCTACTATTTTAAAAGAGCCTTTATTAATAGAGAAATTTTTATCATTTAAGTTTTTTTGTACTAGGTTACTTGAAAATCCAATGGTAATAATAGCTAGTATGCTAAACAATATTTTAAATAAATTCATAATAATCTCCTAATTAAATGATAGAGTAACAGAGCACTCTTTTTGAAATTCACTGCTTTCATTAAAAACCACTGTTTTTGAATGAACATTATTATTACCAATTGGTAAAAAACCATTTTTAAGTGTTACATAAACATTAACAATAACCTGATGATTTGAAATAGTAGAATCACTAGAACAAACTAATTCATCATCTAAAATGTTTGCAAAATAATCATCTTTAATTATATTTGCTCCACTTACAATATCTGATTGAGGTTTACCTAAAGCAACCATTCTTGCAATATAATCTGTTATTGCATCGGTATTATCTTTTACTTTTAGAGCATTTGAATAATCAATTATAAAAAATAGAAATGTTACAAAAGCTATAAAAAGCATAATCCACAGAATTATCTGATCGATTATAGCTTTTTTCATAGGTTTATTATTCATAGGTACCTAATTTCTCTTTTACAAATGAAGAATCAATTTCCTTTACAACACTTTCATGAACATATTTTTGATCACATGTTCTATACCAATCTTCTTTTTTATCAATATAGGGAATGATTGTATTTTTATAAAGAATAGTTTTTTCTTGTGAATTTTTTGAGGCACTTGATCTTATGAAAAATCCATTAGGAATACCCACAATAAATCTATCTTTTATTTGAGTACAAATTTTATTTGAATCAATTATTATATCAATATTTTTTGTGATTGATTTTTCATTATTTTTATCATTTGCATAGTCAATTATTGCACTTTTTGTAATAGTTGTTTTGTTTGTTTGGTACATTTTATATTTGTATTTTAAAGGTATTTTTTTAAGCTCTTTTGGTTCTATTTTTGTTTTTTCTTCTTCAGAAGTTATTTCTTGTTTTAATTCCTCTTTTAACTCTTCTTTGGATTCAATTTTATATTTTGTTTTTACCATCCAAAGCTGTGTACCTTTATTATAGTTTTTAATTAATTCAAGTAAAACATCTAAATCAATATCAATCATTAATTCATCAGCTTTAATTTCAACAGGCTCTTCAACAACTTTTTTATTCACAACTTTTTTTACAACGTGTTTTGTAATTGTTTGGGATTCATATCTTCCATCTCTTATAAATCCTAATACTTTAATATTGCTAGCAACATATTGAACATCAAAATCTAAGTATCTTCCTTTATCATCAGTTTCACTTTGAGGGTATACTGAAATAATATTGATATATTCATCTTGTCTTAGTGAATAATTTGGATTTTTAAATAATTCAAACTTCATATTATAAGCACTTTTTTCAAAATCTAATATCTTGTTATCCTCTTTTTTTATTTGAGTATCAAGTTTTTGTTTTAGAAAAATTTCATGTTTATATATTTTTTCATTTGTGTATTTACCTAAAATTTCCTCTTTTATCAAAGGAGGATTTAAAATATACTCTTTTGCTATTTTAGTCTGTGCTAAATGCTCAAGAGTTAATAATGTATCTCTAGGAATATCATCTTTTGCAATATAAATTGTAACTAATTGCCCTTTATCTTTTTGTGTTTGAATATTCTTTTTGTAAAAAAATAATGCAGCACCAACTGCTGAAAAAAGAAGTGAAGCTAAAATTACAATTGCAATTAGTTGTTTATTTATTTGCATTATACGTCCTTATATTAATTTAATCCTACAGTCAAAGTTCCACCCATAATTGGAAAAATTATGAAAGCTGCAAATGCTGGTAAAACAAAAAGAAAAATTATAAGCATTAAATACATATTTAAAGTATTAACTTTTCCTTTTATTTTATAAAATCGCTCTTTTCTCATTTCATCTGACTGCATTGTAAAAATATTTTTTACACCAATTCCTGTTTCTTCACTAAGTATTAAAAAGTCTACAATTTTATCAACTTCTCTACTATCAACTCTATTTTTAAGATTTTCATATGCTACTTTTGTTGCATAATTTGTCATTTCATACTCTAAAATACTAATTTCTCTTAAAAGCTCAGGATCAATAATCCCAACACCACGTCTAGAAACTTCAAAAAACGCATTTTTTAAACTTCCTCCTGCTTCTAAGATTACATTTACTAAATCTAGGAAAACTCCCAAATCATTATTTATTTTTTCTATTCTTTCTGCTTTTGCAATACTTAAATAAATTTCTCCACCAAAGATAATACAAATTATTCCTACACCTACACTAATTATTCCTACTGTTAATGAAAAGAAAAATGGTAAAACACCCATAATTATAATTCCAATTAAAGCAAATAGTAATCTAGCTTCTGTATATTCTTTATATGTAATACCAGCTTGGATAAGCTTCATATTCATATTCGTAGTATCTTTTTTACTTGTTTTTTGTTGATCAATAATTGCTTTATTATCTAGTCTTGATAGTAAAATAATATTTTTTTGCTGTTTTCTTCTATTTAAGAATACAATTGTACCTATTATTACTAAGGAAAAAAATAAAGGTGCTAATATAAATATAAGTATTGTATTCATTATTTTATCTTTGTTAATAAATTATTTATAAATATACCAAAAGCAACCCAAACAATAATAAAGAACATTTGGATTTTACCTATATCACTTCCAAAAAAGTGTGCATTTAATGAATTATCTAAGGCATTATTCATCATAATATAAGTAAAAAAGGTTAATGCAATAATCATATATGTTCCAACTTTTATCTCTTTTGTAGATGAAGTTATTTCTTGTTTTATTTCTCCTTGATCTTGTAAAGTTTGTCTTAATTTTTCAAGGGTATTTGAAAACTTTCCACCTGACTTTCTACCTATTGAAATTGTTAGATAAAAAATCCTAAGTTCTTTTGATTCAATAATATTAAACATTTTTTCAAAACATTTATCTTCACCAATAATTGATTTTTCATTTACATAAATATTAAATACATCTTTTGTAAGTTTTGATTTACAAGTAAGTATAGATTTTTTTAAAGCTTGTTCAAATCCAACACCACTTTTCATCATGCTTGTAACTTTATCTATAATTTCTTTTAAACTAAAATTAAACTCTTCTTCTCTAGATTTAATAATTTTCATTAAAAATAAATAAGGAAATAGGGCAAAAATCAAAGTTGTAAATATAAATATAACTTTTGAATTTGTAATAAAATATATAAAAAAACTAGCAAGTAATCCAAATCCAATACTAATAATCACAAAAACAAATTCAGATCCTTTTTTTGTGAAGCCAGCAAATTTTAATTTTTTCCCTAACCAATTATCGGAATGAATATTTATTTCCATTTTATTTTTATCTAAAATCTTATTATTTGTATTTGCAAGGGTATTAATTATGATTTTTTTATATTGCATTTTTGTATAAAATGAGTATAAACTTAATCCTAATACTACAAATAAAATAGGAATAATAATGATAAAAAATAAAAATAGATTATCCATCATTTACCTTTTTTATTTTTTGAAAATGTGGCCATTTATGAAATAATTGAGGGTCGTTTTTTACAAAATAATCTATAAATTCATCTTTCCATCCACACATTACAGAGGGTAAATCTTCTTCAAGTGCTTCTATTAACATTGATTTAGGCATTTCAAAATTTGGGTCAAATATTTTTCTATCAATATCAACTCCAAACATATTCATTTGGTCAACAGTTCTACTAGGTGTTGATAAGGCTTTGAATTCACCTTTAGTTTTTTTCAAATCACTTGTATCTCTTTTAAATTCAAAAATATTATTCAAAGAAACAACTCCATTGTCTTCAATTCTTCTTTCTATTTCTGAAATTGTAATAAGCTTTCTTGTTCCATCTGGGAATCTAACTAATTGAATAATCAAATCAACAGCACTTGCCATTTGTGTTCGTATAAAATTTATATTAGCACTAGGTCTGGCTTCTAGATACATATTCTCAATTCTAACAAGGGCTTCTTTTGTATTATCAGCATGAACAGTAGTCATTGATCCTGGATGTCCTGTATTCATGGCATTTAACATTACAACAATCTCAGGACCTCTACACTCTCCTACAATAATCCTTCTAGGGCTAGATCTTAATGCGGATCTTAAAAGAAAATCAAGAGTAATAGCACCTTTGCCTTCTTCATTTGCCATTCTTGCTTCATAAGATCTAATTGAGTGACAAGGCATTTGAGGTTGCATTTCTCTTGTATCTTCTATTACCATTAATTGTTCATTCTCATCAACAAATCTAGTAATTGCATTTAAGAAAGTTGTTTTACCACTTGATGTTCCACCTGAAACTACAATATTACATTTTCCTTTTGCTGCTTTTACTAAAAAATATGCCATTTTATAATCTAGTTGACCTGAATCTATTAACATTTCAAGTAATAATGGCATTTCATTGAATTTTCTAATAGTTACACAACTTCCATCATTTGCAGCAATTGGTGGTATTTGAACTTCAACCCTTGATCCATCATTTAATTTACTAGAAATAATAGGATGAGCTTCATCGATTTTTCTATTATTTTCAGCCAGCATTTTGTCTATGATTTTTCTTAATTCCTCTTCACTTCTAAAAGTAAAAGGAGTTTGTATTGTTTTACCTTTATAAATAATGTCTACATAATCTTTTGTATTTATAATTACATCATTTAGCCCATCTTTTGCAATATTGAAAATTGTTGAAATATGACTGTATCCTACAATGTTATTTATAATCATACTTTTTATTTCATCTAATAACTCTCTTTTTAAAACTCTTGCTTCTTTAAATGATAATATATATTCAGGTAATACTTCATCCAAACTATCTTTTGTAATTTTTTGATCAGATTTTAGTTTTAGCAAAAAACTATCATTTATTTTTAAAGCAAGATCATAATATTCTTTATTTAGATATAAATCTGGAAATATTAATTCTGAGTTACTTATGTATTGTTTATATTTTTCTATTTTATTTTTTGCAGTTTCAATATTTTGTGCTTCTTTATCAATATCATCTACTTTTTTATGAATAAATTCTTTTTGTTCTTGATCTTCAATTAATGCTCTTAAACTTCTCATATTTTTTTATCACCTTTAAATAAAAATGAAAAGAATCCTTTTGTATTAGCTTCTTTATTTTCTTGTTTATAAAAGTTTTTATCTTCTAAAATAGAGTTTAGTTTTTTAATAAATAAAGAATCACTAGAGTTTTGTGATGCTAATTCACAATAGTTCCAACATTTTCCTAATACCTTATAATCATTTGGGATTTTAAAACTATCAAATTGAATTTTATCTTCACTATTCATATTTAAAATTGATGTCACATCACTTACTGAAATTGCATTTTGAGAATCGAATCTATTTACTAAAAAAGAGATTTTGTCTTTAAGTCCAGCTCTTTTCATTAGTGAATAAAATGTTTTTAGTTGTGAAATATGAGGCAAAGTCATTTCTGTTACAAGCCATAAATCATTTACAATATCATAAATTGTAGATTTTAAATTTGAAGCATCAGTTACTCCCACATCTATAACAATGAAATTAAAATAATTACTAGAAGCTGAAATATACTCCAAAAGTTTTTCAATAAAAACATCTTTTTCAATAAATTCTTTATCTGTATGTTTTTGAATACCTGTAATACAATAGAAATTTTCTCTTACTTTTATAAGTCCATTTTCAAGATTATTTTCAAGATTAAACTCATTTGAATTAATTAAATCAATTATACTTTTAGCTGGAAGCGGGTTTTTTTCTAAAAATAGATTACTTATTGCTTTTGTGGTTGATAAATCAATGTATAAAAGATTTTTATTAGGAAGATTCTTACTTATTAAATCTGACATATTCATGGCAATAGTAGTTGTTCCTATTCCTCCTGCTATTCCACTAAGAGCAATAATTTTATTTCCGAACTTATTTTTATTTAGTAAGGTATTTCTTTTTTCTAAAATAATAGACTTAATGTTTTCTGCTCTAAATTCATTTATTGGAATGTAACTATCAATTCCTAACTTCCCACAATACATAGAAATATGATGATCATTTGGCCCAATAACAATAATTAATTCGTTTAAAGTTTTTATTCTTTCTTCAAACTCTTGGATGATTTTGTATTCATCTAATAAAAATATAATTATATGTTTAGTCTCTTTTGATTTAAAAACATCTAGGTATTTTTCTATAGAATTATCACATATAACTTCAGTATTAAATAATCCTTCAAGTCCTTCTTTTAAATTTTGAGAAAACATTTCTAAATCATCATCATGAATTAGATAAATATTAAAAGGGATATCATTTTCAAACAATTTTTTTTGTATAAGCTTTTCTTTTTCTAAATATTTAATGATTTTTTTTAAAAGTTTTTGTAGGATAGAATTTGATTTAATTCTTTTATTAATTAAAAAATATCCAAATACAGTTTTTTTGTTTCTAAGTAATATTTTATAATGTTTAGTGATTAATTTAGGATTGGGATTATCTATTTTTGAGCCATTTTCATCTAATGTAAATTGATGAAAAAAATCATTGTATTCGTACTCATATTTATAATATGATAGAATCTTTGTATTTGCTAAATCATTAAAAAGTTCCATCATCTCATAAATATGTTCACCTATTGAACTGTTTTGTGTAGATAATTTAAGCTTTTCTTGATAATCTTCTAAATTCATAATAAATTCCTAATTAGTATTTCTTATATAATATTACCATATTCAACTTCACTTGTATTTATTGTTCGTGGAATTCTTATTTTTGTAGTATCTAAATTTATATCATTAAAATCTTTATCTCCACCATTTGGTAAATCTTCCATAGTTATTATATATTCATCATTAGGATCATTTTCAAAATCAATATTGTTTTGATTAGCATAAATAATCCAATCTTCCCATGTTGCACTTCTTGTAGACCAAGTTTGACAATTGCTTTTTTTATATTTTGTACAAGTACGAATATTTGTACTTATAAATCCTTCATAATCATCAAAATATGTTTTACCAATTTCATGCATGTGGTCATAACCATTATCTGTATTAAATATTGTATCTTGGAAATAAGTGTATGTTGAATTTATATTTCCATCAATTGTAACGGTAGGTATATCATTTTGACAACCAGATATTGAAATATTGCTTTCAAGAGTCGCAGTTCTTCTTCCAAAATAATCATAACCATCTGGAATTATAAAGAATCGTGTATCTAAATTTGTATAACTACCTAAAATATCACCAATTTGATGAGATTCTTTATTTACTAATAATAATTTTGGATTAGTAATGCAACCGTTTGAGTCAAGTTCATATGTTCCAATCATATTATGATAACCAGCATTTGAACCACCATACCTTAGTGATATTGATATAATATCTGATTGTTCTTTTGTTACATAAGCAGTAGCATCAGTTGGAGGTAAATTAAATACATCTAAATCAACAAATTTAAACCAAAAATTTTCTTGTAAATATCCAGATATAGTTGTAGTAACTACATCAGGTTCAAAATCACCATCTAAATCTCTCCAAATATATTTAATGAGATTTTTAGATAAGACTTCTTCCCCTAATTTGGTCGAATTTAGAATTTCATTAGCTATATCTTGGGCTTCTTGAATGTCTTGATTGTACATATAATATTTAGCTAATGCTCTTGTAATGTCTTTCGTTAGTATTTCTAGTTTATCAGATTTCTTTCTTGCAATAAATTCATCAGTAATTGTAGCTCCTAATATAATTAGTGTAGCAAATAAGAAAATTCCTAACATCATTTGATCAATTATGGCTTTTTTCATAAATAGCTCCTAAAATTTAAATGGATACAAATGAAAAGATACTAGTATTTCTACAATAATAGCTGATAAAAACATCATTGGAACCATAGGGGCAACTCTTTTCTTTTTTATATATTGTACATATATAAGTGCAAATGTTTGTAATATCCCTGTTATTACTAAAAATAGGGCAAAAGATTGAACTCCTAGGTATAAAGCAACAATCATCATATACTTTATATCACCACCACCAAGTATCAATTGTCTGTTTATTAAAAGAAGACATATAAAAAAAAGTAAAACAATAAAAGATAAAATAATAGAGCTTATATATAATTTCGATTCAATAAATCCAAAAACTAACAGCATAATAGACATTGTTAAAATAATATTATTTGGAACTAGGAATTTTTTGAAATCAGTGAAAGATAGAAAAGTAGAAAATATATAGAAACTTATTACAAATATTTAAAATCCTTTTGTATAAAGAAGTAGCAAAAGCTACTTCTTTATTTTTAATTAGTTTGTTGTACCTGTACCTGTAGTAGTTGTACTTGTAGTTTCTTTAGTAACTTCTTGAATTTTAGTCGTAGCAGCACCTTGTACAGTATCAGTTTGATCACTTAACCATGAAGTTAATCCAACAACTGCACCAACTCCCACAATAACTAATAATAGAGTAACTATGATTTTATCCATAGCACCTTTTTCACTTTTTAATCTTCTTTTTAAAAATTCTAACATTTTA
>Ga0193962_1001621_pt1 | contig 10426 bp, 7 predicted proteins | sample FB_5_MG_FD_140335 | JGI IMG/M metagenome (GOLD analysis project Ga0193962, IMG submission 140335) | Microbial mat bacterial communities from the Broadkill River, Lewes, Delaware, United States - FB_5_MG | ecosystem: Environmental > Aquatic > Freshwater > River > Microbial mats | place: USA...
ATTTCTGAAAGATTTGTATATTCAAGTTTAGTATATCAAGGTATAGGAAGAAAACTTGGTGTAGATAGAGTAAATATGATAAATGATTTTGCAATAAATGGTCTAAAGCCTGATTTAGTTTTGTTTTTTGATATTGATCCAGAAAAAGCATTGAATAGAAAAATAGCACAAGAGGAAGCGGATAGACTAGAAAATGAAGATATTTCTTTTCATCAAAATGTGTTTGCAGGATATAAGAAATTAATTGAAAAATATGATGAAATAATTTCTATAGATGCAGATAGAACTGTTGATGAGTTGTTTGAAAATATTTGTGAATATATAAAAAAAATAGACTAGGAGGTATATATGAAATTAATAATTGCAATTGTTCAAAATGATGATGTGAGTGATTTAGTAGATACACTTAGAGACAATAATTATATGTCTACTAAATTAGCTTCTACTGGAGGATTTTTAAGTGCTGGAAATACAACTTTACTTATTGGTATTGAAAAAGAAAAAGTTGATGATGTATTAAAAATAATCGGTGAAATATGTAAGACAAGAAAGAAAATTACGACTTCTATGCCACCGACAGCTTGTTGTACAGTAGGTGCATATGTTCCACAAACAATAGAAGTAAAAGTAGGTGGAGCAGTAGTATTTGTAACAGATGTAGACAGATTTGAAAAATTATAAAATAAGAGGTTAAGATGTTAATTGAAGATTTGGGTGAACAAAAACAAATAAGAGCGTATCTAAATAAATCTATAGAGAATGATTTGCTATCGCAAAGTTATATATTTGAATCATCTAATGATAGTGAAGCATATGAAGTAGCATTAGATTTTGCAAAGGCTATTTTAACAAATGATTTATCAAGTGATATGGATAGTTTAACTGAACAACTTGATACATTAAATTATCCAGATCTTCATATTTATGAGCCGGAAAAAAATATTATTAAAAGAGATAAAATTGATGATTTAATTAAATATGCATATAGAAAATCATATTATAAAGGAAAAAAAATATTTATTATTAAAGATGCTGAAAAAATGAATTTATCTGCAGCAAATACTTTATTGAAAACGTTAGAAGAACCAATATCGGAAATAGTTATAATTCTCTTAGTTAAAAATATTAGTTTATTATTAGCAACAATAACTTCAAGATGTCAAATCTTGAAATTCAAAACAGAGGATTTGAGTAAAATATATATAGCAGATGAAAGCAATGGAAGAATAGAATACTTTGAGTTGTTTGAAAAAATTGCAAGAGGTAATACTTTAGTGATATATGAATTAGAAAAATACTTTGAGAAAAAGAAAGATAATATAAATCAAATACTAGATTTATTCGAGTTATACTTGAGAGATATAGCGTATATGAAGATAGATAGAGCAAGTGATATAGTGAATTCAGATAAAAAAGATGAAATACGTGAATTTTCAAATGAATTTAGTTTTGATAGAATAAGTAATGTCATAGATGGATTGCAACAGCTGAAATTAGATGTTGTAAGAAATGTAAACCATAAATTCATCACAGACAGTTTAGTGTTTATTATACAGGAGGAAAGTTAATGATAAATGTAGTAGGTGTAAGATTTAAAACTGCTAGTAAAATATACTATTTTGATCCAGGGAAAAAATTTATTCAATTAAACGATAATGTTATAGTTGAAACAGTAAGAGGCGTAGAATTTGGTGAAATAGTAGTTGGTCCGAAAGATATTGAAGATGATGAAATAGTTACTTCACTTAAACCAGTATTAAGAGTAGCTACCAATGAAGATAAAAGAATAAATCAGGAAAATAAGCAAATGGAAAAGGAAGCATTTGATCTTTGCTTAGAAAAAATAGAATTACATGAATTAGTTATGAAGCTGATTGATGTAGAATATACATTTGATAGAAATAAAATTATATTCTATTTTACTGCTGATGGAAGAGTCGATTTTAGAGAATTAGTAAAAGATTTAGCAGCAGTGTTTAAAACTAGAATTGAATTAAGACAGATAGGTGTTCGTGATGAAGCTAAAATGATAGGTGGACTTGGACCATGTGGTAGACCGCTTTGTTGTAAACAGTTTTTGAATGAGTTTTGTCCAGTATCTATAAAAATGGCAAAAGAGCAAAATCTTTCGTTGAATCCAACAAAGATTTCAGGTATATGTTCAAGATTGATGTGTTGTTTAAACTATGAACACGAAGGGTACGAAGAGAACTTGAAATTATTACCTAATGCAGGGGCAAAAGTTGTAGATAAATACACTGATAGACAAGGTGTAGTGTTATCTATTAATGTTTTAGCATTAAAAGTAAGAGTTAAATTTTTCAGTAAAGATGGTGGCGATGAAATAACAGATGTTAGCTATGATGATTTAATATATATAAATAATAAATCAAATAAAAATTATGAAGATAGATTAAAAGCGGGTGCTAAAAATTTAGAAAAATCAGACAATGAAAATAAAAAAGTAGCTGTAAAAAAAGATGATAAATCAGGCAAAGCTGATAAATCTGATAAAAAGAATCAGTCTATGAAAAATAATAAAAACAACAAAAATAGTAATAAAGATAATAAAACTAATAAAGATATAGTTGTTAGTAAAGATAAAAAGATTATTAAGGATAATACTTCTAATAAAGAAAAAAAAATTACTAAGGATAGAAGACCCAATAGAGAAAATAGACCTAATAAAGAAAATAAGCCCAATAGAGAAAATAAACCTAATAAAGAAAATAGACCAAGCAAAGAAAACAAAGTAACTAATCAAAATAAAAACAATGATTCTAATAAGGAAAATAAGGATAATAAAAACAACAGATTTAATAGAGAGAATAAACCTGTAGATAGCGAAAATAACAAACAAAATAAGGCAAATAATAACGACAAAACTAATAAAGATAATAAGAACGCTTATAAGAATAGTAGAAATACTAGAAATAGAAGAGATAATAAAAACGTTCAAAATAGTATGGATAATTTGAGCATTGAAAAAAGAATAGAGATGGAACTAGTAAAAAGACGTGATGACAGAAAAAAAGCTGATCTTCAAAAAAAGCAAACAGCTAAAAAAAGCGATGTAAAAACAAATAATGATAGTTGCTGTGGCAGTAATGGTGGCTGTGGTAGTGATTCAGGATGTGGTTGTGCGAACGGCTCAGGTTGTGGAAGTGAAGTTTAGATTTATAATTTAAATAATTAATAGAAATAGGAGAAATATATGTATTATTCAACAATTCATACGCATACAACTTATTGTGATGGGAAAAATACAGCTGAAGAAATGATATTAGCAGCGATAAATTGTAATATGAAGTCTATAGGAATTTCAAGTCATGCGCCCTTACCTGTAAAATCAATATTTGGTATTGACTCTGATAAAACAGAAAAATATATAGATGAAGTAAATCAATTGAAGAATAAATATGAAGATAAAATAGATGTGTTATTGGGTATGGAAATTGATTATTTTATAAATTCGAAGTTTAACCATGTACCTAAAGAATTAGTAGAAAAACTAGATTATTTTATAGGATCTATTCATTTTTTGGGTAAAAATGAAAACAACGGTAAGTTGCCTTGGACAGTTGATGCATCATATGAAGAGTTTAAACAAGGTATAAATTCTGATTTTGAAGGTAGTAATCAAAAAGCTATATCTTCTTATTATTACTATTTAGGTGAAATGGTAAAAGAGTACAAACCTACTGTTCTAGGTCATATGGATTTAGTGAAAAAGTTAAATAAAAACAATATTCTATTTGATGAAAATGATCAGTGGTATAAAAAAGCTGTTAAAGATTGTTTAGATGAAGTAGCAAAAACAAATACAGTAGTTGAGATAAATACAGGTGCTATCGCGAAAGGATATGCATCTGTGCAATATCCTTCAGATTGGATATTAGATGAAATAAAAGATAGAAATATATCTATAACAATAAATTCTGATGCACATTATAAAGAGCATGTGAACTATGCATTTCATGATATGTACAGATTAGTGAAAGAAAAAAACATGCCATCAATTGTATATCTTACAAAAGACGGCTGGAAAAATATGAATATCTGATTATTTCAATAAATTAGATGATTCTATAACTTTTTTTATTACAAAGTTCATTCCTACAATAACTAGAATAATGATGATAGTTCTTATAGGATTTTCAATGACAGAGGATAAATTGCTACCTATAAGTGCTAAAGATACTAGCATGATAAGTTTTGAAGGTAACATAATTATGAGAAATTCTTTAGTATTCATATTAGTGAGAGCACTAGTACCACTCAATAAAAATGATGGTGCAAAAGGAAAACAGTAGAGCGTGAAAAGAACCGAAAAATCACGCTCTTTTATTTTTTTGAATGCTTTTTTATATTTACTGTTGTTTAATCTACGTTCTAATCTTTTTCCACCTATTTTTTTCAAAAGTAGAAATAAAAGAAGAGAACCTAAACAATTTCCAATCCAAGAATAAATATATCCTAATACAGCACCGTATGCTGTGATATTTAACGTAACAAATAATACCAAAGGTAGAAATGGAAAAAAAGCTTCTATAATTGGTAATAAAATACCTAAAATTGGTCCAATGTTTTGGGCCATTTCTATGAGCTGTGGCATATCTACATTTACTATATAATTAATAAAATCAATCATGATGTCTCCTTAAAAAGTGTTATTGTCATACTTATTTAATAATTTTATGGTGCTAGGATTTTTCAACTTTGCACCTAATGCTTTAGCTGTTTCAATGTGTTTAGAAGCTGAAGTCTCTTTATTCATTTTTCTATAAGTGGATGCTATGAAACATTCTGCTACATCTCTTCCCCAAATAGTATTGCTCTGTTCAAAATGATAAATAGCAGTTTCAAAGTATTTTAGAGATTCTTCTATTTTATTCATTCTGTAGAGTGATTGACCAGCATTGGAGTAAAAAATTCCTAGTCCATTAGAGCTATATGCATTGCTAGATATTTCAATAGCTTTAGAGAAATATTTGAAAGCAATTGAATATTTATGTTTTATTTTATTTAACTGTCCAAGATAATTATAACTTGCCGCAATTGCCATTCTAAAATCTTTACTATTATTGGATAGAGCATTTATTATTTTTATAGATTTCATTAGATGACTTGTTGCTATATCATATTTTTCTACTTTAATATAATATAAACCTAATAATCTTTCAAAGGTTGCACTATCAGAGTTTATAGTTTCTATATCAATTAATGTTAGGGATTTATCTATATATTCCTTCATACCTTTAGGATATCCTGTTTGGATAAAGTAGAAAATCATTTGTTTATAGTCTTCTATTAAATAATAAATGTTATTATATTGTTTTGCGAGATTAATGCTATAATTTAATTTTTCTAAACCATTAGAATAGTCAGCCTGAGAAATATATAGTCTGGCTAAAATAAAATTAAGCTCAATTTTCAGTGCATCTACATCTTCAGTCTGCTTATAATTATTTTCAAAATCAACACATAATTTTTCAAGAAACTCAATAGATATAGAAGCATCATCAGAGTTGTTATAGCAAAAGTTATGTGAAATAGTAGGGAAAGATTCATGATAAGCAGTATAGAATTCTTTAGCAAACTCTAACTTGTATTTTGCAGTTAAAATATCTTGATTTGATTTTTCAGTGTGATATATTAAATCAGATAGCAAGTTTGGATTTTGATTAATATTATATAAATCTATATACTTTTCAGATATTATTTTGTGTAGTAAGGTAACTTTGCCTACAGACTGTTTATCATATATGTATTCTCTGATTTTTTGATGAGAAAATCCGTAATATGTTTTGGCTCCTTCAACTATTTCAACTACTAGGTGCTTTTCTATAAGCAATTCTATATCACTGTATAAAGATATAGAATCAACTTCAACTAGAAATTTTATCATATCAAAAGAAGTTTTATGAAAAAATATGGATAAAGCATCTATGATTTTCTTTTGGGAAGCAGATAAGTCTAATATTCTGCTCTCTATGATATTACTAGTTTTATAAGATAATTTATTGGTGTAAATATTATCATTTATAAGTTTTATTACTTCTGATAAAAATAATGCATTACCTTCTGTTTCGCTAAAAATCTTATTTATAGAAATATTTTTTTCGGATTTAACTTGAGATGAAATGATATCAGATACTTCATCAAAATTGAATCTTTCTATAGGTATGTCAAACAGTATATCCTTTGTAATAAGTGGAAGAATTCTTTGTCTGACCTGACTTTCATAATCATTTCTAAATGCAGATAAGAACAGTATGTTTTTATTGTTATCGGCATACAGTATATTTGATATTAAGGAGAAACTCATGTTATCCATCCATTGTAAATCATCGGTGAACAATATGATTTTCTTTGTTCTCCCTATGATTTTTATGACTTTAGTGATAGAATCAGTAACATTTGTAAAATTCATAGCGTTAGCGTTATTAAGTAAATCAATATCCCTATTTGAGTTAAAATTTGGGAAGGCACTGCAAATAATGGCCTTTGTATTATAATCAATTTCTATATTATGTTCATCTATATATTTTCCTAATTGACTTATAATTGTATTTAGAGGTTTATAGCAAAATTCGCTTTCAGCTGCATAGCAGTTAGTTTTTAGAATTAGATATTTCTCTTTATTGATAGAGCTGACTATTTCTTTTATTAGAGCAGTTTTTCCCACTCCTGCTTCACCTTTTATTGCTATAGATTTGCAGGGTTCATTGAAATCAAATTTATAGAGTTCTTTTAATATTTGCTCTTTTTCTGATTTTCTACCATAGAAAAAAGATGCTACAATTTTTTTATTACTATTTTTTAGAAAGGATATTTTTTCAAACAATTTGTTTGTATCTAATTCTGGTTCAATAGATAAATCTAATTTTAATAATTTCACTAGGTCGTAATATACTTTGATAGCTTCGTTATATTCTTTTTTATCTGCTAATATTTGCATAATCTTTCTGTATACGGTCTCATTATAGGGATCAAATATAGAAAATAAGTTTATTATAGATTTTATAACGCTTACAATATCACTAGAATCAGTGTTATCATCTAAATATTTGCCTAGTTTTTTAGCATATATTCTATTTATAGATTCTCTGTTTTGATACATCCATTCTTCAAATTCAGCAGAGTTTTTTATTATAAACGCACCTAAAAATTCTATAGAGGATTGTTTATCAGCTAGTTCTAATATTTTAGCAGGAGTTAAATCATCCAAATAATCTGTATCAATATCAAGTATTTTTTCATTTAATTTAATTTTTTGTTTATTATCATCTACAAATATATCTGGTGACACAGATTTTTTGATTTTATAAAGCGCATCACGCAATCTTTTCTTTGCATTTTGGTCATCTATATCTGGCCAAAAAATGCTAATAGCTTGGCTTCTCAATATTTCTTTATTTAAGCAAATGTAATAGAATAAACCTTCAGATTTTTTATAAGGGAATTTAACTGTTTCACCATTTGCAATTACTACAGGATTTCCCAATAAACTTACATTTATAGTTTTCATAATTTTATTATAACTCAATTAATAGTCTTTTGCAAATATATATGTAACTTATAAGTAACTAAAAAAAAAGTCTGTATTTTTCAAAAAAATTATGGTATTATCATAGATGTAGACGATTTTTAGACGATTTATTGTTATATTTACATCATATCAATTGGAGGTAAAGTATGAAAGAATTTTTGACAGACATAGAAATTGCTCAAAGAGCAGAGATGCAAGTTATTAACAAGATTGCAGACAAGGTTGGTATTCCAGACGAATACGTAGAAAATTATGGAAAATACAAGGCCAAAATAGATTATAGATATTTACAGAAAGAACTTAAGGATAAAAAAGACGGAAAATTAATTCTTGTAACTGCTATAAATCCAACACCAGCAGGAGAAGGTAAAACTACAACAACTATAGGTGTTGCAGATGCTATGTCTAAATTAGGTAAAAATACAGCAGTAGCATTGAGAGAACCATCTCTAGGTCCAGTATTTGGAATAAAAGGTGGAGCAGCCGGTGGCGGTTATGCACAGGTAGTACCTATGGAGGATATAAATCTTCATTTTACTGGAGATTTACATGCTATAGGAGCAGCCAATAACTTGATAGCTGCAATGCTAGATAATCATATATATCAAGGGAATGCTCTTAATATCGATGTTAGAAGAGTAACATGGAGAAGAGCTGTAGATATGAATGATAGACAGCTAAGAAATATAATCGGTGGAATGGGCGGTAAAACGCAAGGAATGCCGAGAGAAGATGGTTTTGATATAACAGTTGCTTCTGAAATAATGGCGGTATTCTGCTTATCAAATGACATAGTAGATTTGAAAAATAGAGTAGCAAGAATTATAGTTGCTTATAATAGAGATGGAAATCCAGTTACAGCTGGAGAAATAAATGCACAAGGTGCAGTTGCAGCACTTCTTAAAGATGCACTTAAACCGAATTTAGTTCAAACATTAGAAGGAACTCCTGCATTTATACACGGTGGACCTTTTGCTAATATAGCACATGGTTGTAACTCTGTGATGGCTACAAAAATGGCGCTTAAAATGTCAGATTATGCTATAACCGAAGCTGGATTTGGAGCTGATTTAGGAGCTGAAAAATTCCTTGATATTAAATGCAGAAAAGCAGGTATTAAACCAGATGCAGTTATTATAGTTGCTACAGTTAGAGCGTTGAAATATAATGGTGGAGTAAATAAAAAAGAATTGAATGCTGAGAATTTACAAGCATTAGAAAAAGGAATTCCAAATTTACTTAAACATGTAGAGAATATTACAAAAGTATTTAATTTACCAGCAGTAGTAGCGATAAATAAGTTTTACACAGATACTGATGCAGAGATTAAATTAATTGAAGAAAAATGTAAAGAATTAGGTGTAAATGTAGCTTTATCTGAAGTATGGGAAAAAGGTGGAGAAGGCGGAATCGAAGTAGCTAAAGAAATCTTGAGACTTACAGAAGAAAAATCAGACATGCATTTTGCATATGAATTAGATACATCAATAAAAGAAAAAATAACTGCTATAGCTACTAAAATATATGGAGCTGATGGTGTTGATTTTACTGCAAAAGCTAATAAAGAGATTAAAAATTTAGAGAAACATGGATTTGGTAATTTACCAATTTGTGTAGCTAAAAATCAGTATTCTCTAACAGATAATAAAAAAATACTTGGAAGACCAGAAGGATTTAGAATCACAGTAAGAGATATTACACCTTCTATAGGAGCTGGATTCTTAGTTGCATTAACAGGTAGTATTATGAAAATGCCAGGATTACCAAAAGTACCAGCAGCTGAAAAGATAGACGTTGAAGAAGATGGTACAATTATAGGTTTATTCTAAAATAAGTATATAATTTATTACTAATAATTTATATATGGGGAGAGCAAGGCTACAGTGATGATTTAATCACACTGTAGCCTTAATTTTTTAGCTTAAAAAATCTATCTCAGGGTATATAATAAGAGATTGAAAAAAAGACTAAGTAGAAAAATCAAATTTAAATAATATATAGAATTTAGTTAAATTTAAGTTTTATATGATAAAATAATGTTTGATACATTTCGAACAAAAAGTTAGATGAAGTTCGAACAGAAGGAGGAGTTATGTTAAAAAAATTTCTGAAACATATTGGAAAATATAAATGGTTTGCTATATTAGCACCAATGGCTATGGTGTTTGAAGTAATGTTTCAAATCAGAATTCCATTTTATATGTCAAAAATAGTTGATATAGGTATAGCTAATAGCGATATGACTAGTGTTTGGCATTATGGTGGATTGATGATTGCTGTGGCTATTGCATCTATGATATGCGGAGTCGTTGGGTCATTAGCGAGCGCAAAAGCAGGGATAGGATTTGGTACAGAACTTAGAAAATCTGCATTTGATAAGATACAAAATTTTTCTTTTTCAAATATAGATAAATTTAGTGATGCATCCTTGATTACAAGATTGACATCAGATATCACAAATGTGCAACAAGCATTTATCATGTCTATAAGAATAGGATTTAGAGCACCAGTTATGTTTATAGGTGCTATGGCAATGGCTATAACAATAAATCCAGAGATGAGTAAATTGTTTTTGTATGTTTTACCTATACTATTAATTATTATGCTTATATTTGCAAAAGTAGCTTATCCAAGATTTTCACTTATGATGAAAAAATATGATGCTATAAATAGCAATATCCAAGAAAATTTGGTGGGTATTAGAGTTGTTAAATCATTTGTTAGAGAAAAATTCGAGAGAAATAAATTTGCTGATACTTCAGATGAATTAAATAAGGCTGGAATAAATGCTATGAAACTTATATCATATGCACAACCACTTATGATGCTCATGATATATGGTTGTATTGTATCTGTTTTATGGATAGGTGGAAA
>Ga0193962_1001623_pt1 | contig 10424 bp, 14 predicted proteins | sample FB_5_MG_FD_140335 | JGI IMG/M metagenome (GOLD analysis project Ga0193962, IMG submission 140335) | Microbial mat bacterial communities from the Broadkill River, Lewes, Delaware, United States - FB_5_MG | ecosystem: Environmental > Aquatic > Freshwater > River > Microbial mats | place: USA...
AAGGTTTACAGAAACAGGATGTTTATAAAACATTTACAAGTATTGGTGGAAAAAATGGTTGGTTTGCTTTTGATTTTTTATGGGAGATAAGAGGACTTATCGATAAAATAATTGGTGGTGTTGGTTTGCAAAGAGGACGCCGAGTGCAAAATGAGTTACGAGTAGGGGATAGTTTAGATTTTTGGAAAGTTGCAGATATCAAAGAAAATGAAAGAATGTTACTATTAGCTCAGATGAAAGTACCTGGAACTGCTTGGCTAGAGTTCAAAATAGAAAATGACACACTCATTCAATCTGCATACTTTTATCCAAAAGGGGTATGGGGTAGATTGTATTGGTATAGTATGATTCCATTGCATTATTTTGTTTTTAATAATATGATAAAAAGTATAGGAAAAAAAGCTCAAAGAAAGAATATGAAATGATAAAAATAGATATAAATAAAAAACTTCATGGTGCAAGTGGAGAGATGGATTTAGATATTGATTTAAAAATACAAGAGGGTGATTTTGTTGCACTTGCTGGACAAAGTGGAAGTGGTAAAACGACACTTTTGAGAATATTAGCAGGACTAGAAGAAGCTCAAGGAACTATACAAGTTGGAGATGAAATTTGGCTTGATGATACAAAGTCTTTACCTGCACAAAAAAGAAAAATAGGTTTTGTTTTTCAAGACTATGCACTTTTCCCAAATATGACCATAGAAGAAAATCTTTTGTATGCCAATAAAGATAAAGAATTATCAACAAAACTTTTAACTATGACAGACCTACTTGAACTCAAAAACAGATATCCAAACACTTTAAGTGGAGGACAAAAACAGCGAGTGAGTCTGTGTCGTGCTATGATGAATAAACCAAAACTACTTTTGATGGATGAGCCTTTATCTGCACTTGATCCAAATATGAGAACAAAACTACAGAAAGAGATACTTACTTTGCACAAAGAGTTTGGTACGACCACTATAATGGTGAGTCATGATCCTAGTGAGATATATAGACTTGCCAACAGAGTTGTAATGCTGCATTTTGGAGAGATCATAAACGACGGCTTACCAAAAGAGGTGTTACTTAAAACTACTGGAAGTGCTAAGTTTTCTTTTGAGGGAGAGCTTCTTGATATCGTAAAAGTTGATGTGATCTATATCGCTATTGTTTCTATTGGACAACAGCTTGTGGAGGTTGTCGTAAGTGATGAGGAGATGAAAGATTTAAAAGTAGGGCAAGTAGTCAGTATAAGTACAAAAGCCTTTAGTCCTACTATTAGTTCTCTATAAAAATCAAAACAGATTTTTATTAGTTTGAAACTACAGTTTGGTTTCTTCCCCCATCTTTAGCTTTATAAAGTGCTGCATCTGCTCTTGAGAGAGTGTTTTCGATATTATTATTATCAGATTCATCAAACTGTGCGACACCTAAACTTACTGTGAATTTCACTTCTTTATTTTTGTGTGTTATAACACATGACTCTTGGATACTCAATCTTGCCTTTTCAGCAACTTTATATGCATTTTCTAGGTTACAATCTTGCAATAGCATCACAAACTCTTCACCACCAAATCGAGCCACCACATCACTATTTCTTACTTCTTCTTCGATAATATGAGCTACTTTTATGATCACATCATCTCCAACCATGTGCCCATAAGTGTCATTAATATTTTTAAATTTATCTATATCAAGTGTTATTAAACTAAAAGGTATATTATTATTTCTTTGTGAATATGATTTTATTTTTTCTGATTGTTCTGCAAAATATCTTCTATTAAAAATTTGTGTTAATGGGTCTCGATGAGACATATCTATAAGCTCATCGTTGAGTTTTTCTAACTTTTTGTTTACTTCACACATCTGTGTATTGTCATAAATATAGATACAAATATGATTTTTTTCTAAATCATATGGTAAGATTGTAATATCTTGCTGCATCGACTCAAATACTTTATTTGTCACATTACTTACAGGAATATCTAAAAGAAAGTTGTTTGTACTGAGACTTAAAAATGACGGATTATTTGTCACAAGTACTGTTTTTGCTTTTCTTTTGAGTTTTTTTTCATTAATATAAGAAAAATATTCACAAAGATTTTTACCAATAATCTCTTTTTCTTTTACTTTTGTAGATATCTCTAGCCATTTATTCCAGGCTAATACATTCAAATTTTCATCTAGTATTATGATTCCGTTATTTACAGTATTAAAAATTAAATTACTATTTATTGTCATATTTAGAAGCCTATTTTATAAATTTTCTAATGCTATGTTCAGTGCTTGCTTTAAAAATACTGATGATTCTTTTTTTGTTAAAATCATCAAATCACCCTTTATATTTTGTTCTTCAAAGTTAAGTTCTGTGGAGATAATAATCACATGGCTATATTCACCGGTAAATCGTTTATCAAATTCACCAACAGAGTTTATTTTAGTGATATTTGGCGCACTAAAAGAGATATTCGTATCTATAAGTGCAGCTAGCTTTCCAGATGTTACAGAAGAAAGGATATTAGTAATTTCAAGAATAATATCTTTAATCTCATTTTCTGTACATTCTTCTTCTTCCAAATCAAACTCTCGTGCTAAATTAAGACTTGACTCTTCATCTATGATAAATATATTTTCTCCTGCTAAATGTCCATTTATAAGTTGATTTACTACAAAGTATTGATTTTTATCTAATAATTTTTGATTTAAATGCTCTATTAAATTTACAGTAGAAATACTTTTGATACTAGGAATACTAAGCGTTGCAAACTTTCCAATTATTTCACTAATAGCAGCTGTCGCAGCTCCATAAGCGATATTCATGAGTTCTTGAAGACAATCTCTTTCATCTTCATTGAGTTCTATCACATCTTTCATCTATACCAATCCTAATGCATGAATCATTTTTTTAAGACTCTCTTCATTTACGGGCTTTTTAATAAAACCAATAGCACCATTGTCTTTTGCTTTTTTCATAGAAAGCTCTTGGATATCGGCACTTATAACGATAATTTTTGCATCCTTATCAAAAGTACAGATTTTTTCAATAGCTTCAAATCCATCCATAACTGGCATCGTTAAATCCATAAGGCATAAAGATGGGTTGTGTTCTTTGTAAAGCTCTAAAGCTTCAAGACCATTTTGTGCTTCTAAAATAGTGGCCTGTTGACCAACAACTAAAGTTAAATTTTTTACAGCCATTTTTCGAGCCATTTTTGAGTCATCTGCTACTAAATACAAAATACTTATCCTTTATTTAAATATAAAATCATAAATCTTATAGAATAAGAATAGCATAAATAGACTAAAATAAACAATATACTTTGTATATAATTTAACCTATAGAATAAAATCAAATTCAATAATTCTAAGCATTAAATCATCTAAAGATGATTATGTTATAATGAGTAAATAAGAATAAGAAATAAGGAAAAACATATATGTTTGAGACAATTATAGGGCTAGAAGTTCATGCTCAATTAAATACAAATAGTAAACTATGGTGTAATTGTGCTACTAGTTTCGGTGAAATTGCAAATACAAATGTGTGTCCTACATGTTTAGGATTACCAGGTGCTTTACCCGTTTTAAATAAAGAGGCAGTACACAAAGCTATTCAGCTAGGTACAGCCATCAATGCAAAAATAAATAAAAAATCTATTTTTAATAGAAAAAATTACTTTTATCCAGATCTTCCCACAGGTTACCAAATTTCACAATTTGAAGTACCTGTTGTTGGATATGGTGAAATTGTTATCGATTTTGAAGATGGTTCTCAAAAAACAATTGGTGTGACAAGAGCACACTTAGAAAATGATGCAGGGAAAAGTTCTCATGCGGGAGATCACTCAAAAGTTGATCTTAATCGTGCAGGAACACCTCTACTAGAAATCGTTTCAGAACCAGATATGAGAAGCGCCGAAGAGGTACTTTTATATCTTAAAAAACTTCACTCAATCGTGAGGTATATCGATATCTCAAATGCCAATATGGAAGAGGGAAGTTTTAGATGTGATGTCAATATCTCAATTCGTCCAAAAGGTGATGATAAACTCTACACAAGATGTGAAATCAAAAATATGAATAGCTTTAAAAACATCGAAAAAGCGATTCATTATGAAGTACAAAGGCAAAGAGAAGCATGGGAAGATGGCGTTTATGATCAAGAAGTAGTTCAAGAAACGAGACTTTTTGATGTAGACAAAAATGAAACTCGAAGTATGAGAGGAAAAGAGGATGCAGCTGATTATCGATATTTCCCAGATCCTGACCTTCTTCCACTTATTATTACAGATGAGATGATAGAAAAATATTCTCAGATTCCAGAACTGCCAGATGCTAAAAAAGCTCGATTTGTAAAAGATTTTGGTGTAAAGGCTATCGATGCTGGAATTATTTGTAGCACAAAAGAGACAGCACACTACTTTGAAGAGATGATGAACTGTGGAATATCTGGGAAAATGGCGACTACTTGGCTCAATGTTGAGCTTCAAGGAAGATTTACAGAAGCAATGAGCGTAACAAACTCTCCTGTAGATGCCAAAAAACTAGGAAGCCTCATCAAAGCGATTGAAGCTGGAGACATCTCTGGTAAAGCCGGTAAAGAGGTACTTGATTACTTGATGGAACATGATGTTTCTGTAGAGTCTGTTATAGAAAAGCTAGGACTCAAACAAGTAAGCGATGATGGAGCAATACTAGCAATCATCGATGAAATCTTAGCAAATAATCAAGATAAAGTTGAAGAGTATAAAGCTGGTAAAGAAAAAATGTTTGCTTTTTTTGTAGGTCAAACTATGAAAGCAAGTAAAGGATCAGCAAATCCACAAGTTGTAAACAAACTTTTAAAAGAAAAACTAGCGTAAAGGATATACTATGAGTTCTATTTGTGTTATAGGTGCAGGGAAATGGGGACAAGCTTTACACTATGCTTTAAACCAACAACAAAAATGTCTTATTACAAGTAGAACACCCAAGGATATAGAAAACTTTGTATCTTTAGAAGATGCTTTACAATGTGAGTATTTAATCATTACAATCCCCTCTCAAAATATAAGAGAATGGCTTACACAGCACTTTACTTATACTGGTCAAAAAATACTTGTTGCGGCAAAAGGAATAGAAGCGAATACAGGAGCATTTTTACAAGAAATTTATGAAGAGTTTATTCCAAAAATAAATCTCGGATTTATCTCGGGACCTTCATTTGCAAGCGAAGTGATACAAGGACTTCCTACAGCTCTTGTGCTCAATGCAACTTCAAAAGATTTTTATGATGAGTTTTATACATTTTTTCCAAATTTTATCAAAACATATTATAGTAGTGATGTTATAGGTGCCGAAATTTCAGGAGCCTATAAAAATGTTTTGGCAATTGCTAGTGGTATTTGTGATGGACTTGAGCTAGGACAAAATGCTCGAGCAAGTCTTATCGCAAGAGGTCTTGTAGAGATGAACCGCTTTGGTCAACATTATGGAGCTAGCAAAGATTCATTTATAGGTCTTAGTGGTGCTGGAGATCTATTTTTAACAGCTTCTAGCACACTGAGTCGAAACTTTAGAGTTGGTCTTGGTTTAGCTATTGGAAAATCTTTGGATGATATTCTTGAAGAACTAGGAGAAGTCGCAGAAGGTGTTATGACTGCTCAAGCAATCTATAAACTTTCTCAAGAGAATAGTATCTACACACCTATCGCAAATGAAGTAAAGTTTATCTTAGAGGGGAAAAATCCTCAAGAGAGCTTGAAAGATCTATTATCAAACTAATTATCAAGCTAGAGAATCTAGCTTGACTTAGAGTGAAACTCTAGCTTAATAAATCTTTATTTTTTTTATTCATTGAAAAAGCATTCATCGATCGTGATAAATTCTCTTCTTCTATTTTTTCTTCTATGAAATACTTTTCTACTGTTGCTGTTGGATTTAAGAATAATATTGATTCATCAATAACTATTTGAAATATTGCATACAATGGAAGCGTTACATGTGAACCAAAATTTTCACTTCCAAAACCAGCTTCAAATGTGATGTTTTTTTCTGTTAAGATGATAGACTCATAAGTATAATTTGAAAGTGTAAATAGAGTAAACATTGGAAAATTTTTACTTATACTTTCTGGCATCTCTGGATTGAAACTCACACCTTTAATGTTTGCAGTGATTGAAAACTCTTCATCTTTGTTGATAAGATATTCGATCACATCAAATATTTGTCCCTCTAGTATATCTCTATATTCGAGATCTTCTACTACATTAGATATCATTTATACTCCTTTTTTACATACAAATATATGTTTATCAAACTGTTCATCTGTATGTAAGTTTATATCTATAATTTTTTCTATGCTAAAGCCAACTTTATTTAAAAGAGAAGTTAACTCTTCATTGCTATAGCAATACTGTTCTATTGTACCAGTGTCTTTTTTATATCTTTTTTTTGCATCTTTTTGATGAAAAAGCGTGATATCAGTATATAAAATATTCTCTTTAAAGTTCGCATCAATCGCGATAAACTTATCTTCAAGATCGATATTTAGAGTTCCTTGCGCAACTGCATCAAATCCATATAAACTATTGATATCAAATATAAAGTGACCATTTTTTTCTAAAAGATTATAGCTATGTGTTAAAAAGTTTTCTATGTAAGTTTTTGGTATATAATTGATTACATCAAAAATAGCGGTGGCACACTCAAATTTTTCAGTTATATTTTTGATATCTATACATTGCGCATCTGTTCCTTTTGATACTGCTATTTCTATTTGCTTAGCACTTAAGTCTACACCAAATGCATTGATCCCGTTGAGTTGCATAATATGACAAAATTCTCCCTGACCACATCCTATATCGATGAGTGTTTTAGGATCTTTAGAAAGAACTGTATGTCCTATCGTTTTATAGAGATGATGAACCTCTTCTTCAAAATCAAGATGTTCTTCTATTAAAGCATATAGATCAAGTGCTTGCAAGCTGTTTTCTCAAATCTAAAATTTGTGTTTTTTTACTGTAATATGAGTTTTTATTAGAGATCAAAAATACACTTGATTGCATAATTGTTTCACCAACTTCTAGACCATTTTGCTTCATAGTTTCACCAGTTTCTACAATATCGACAATGCAATCAGCCAGTCCTACTAATGGCGCTAATTCTATAGAGCCATAAAGTTTCACAATATCAACAGCCATTGCTTTACTTTCAAAAAATCTTTTCGCTATAGTAGTATGTTTTGTTGCTACAGTTATTTTTGACTTTTTCCAGTCTATTTTATCACCAGCACGAAGTCCAATAGCCACTTTACATTGTCCAATTTTCAAGTCAAGAAGTTTTACAAGGTCATATTCTTTTTCTTCGAGAACATCAAGACCAACAACACCTAAATCAGCAGCTCCATGCATCACATATGTTGGCACATCTTGATTTCTTACATTTAAAAATGTAAATCCAGCTTTTTTCAGTATCAATTTTCTATCTTCAAATACAAACTTTTCATTAAATACTTTTTCAAACTTTTCGAGTGTTTGTTCTGCTATTCTACCTTTTGGTAGGGCTATTGTTAACATCTATTTTCCCTTTTTCTTTTTATTGGATTCTAGTATGATTTTTTTCATACTTTTAAACATCATATTTTTCATATACTTCACAGGAATATTTTCAAAATGTTTTTTCAGTAACGATTTATCCCCACCTGTAAAATAAATTTTTGTTTTATACTTTTCATACTCTTTGAGTATAGGCAATGTAATTGCACTGAGTATTGCATAATTTATTGCTTGGTTTGTGTTAAGTGGAATTTTATCTAAATTTGTATTTTTTTCAAAGTCAAATGTTAATTTTTGGGAAATATTTGGATAAATTGATTTAAAGGCTTCTATTCCAGGTAAAATAAAGCCACCCTTATGAACTGCATTTTTCATTATATCTACAGTGACTGCACTTCCAAAATCTACAATTATTCCATCTTTTATATACTTACAGACTACTTTTCTATCTATTCCCATCCCTTTATATGCTGTCTTAAAATTGATGCTATTCTCTATATTAATTGCAGATGGATATTTTTTTAGAAAAGCTTTTGTAGCTTTTTCATTGACACTGATGAAGTATATCGGTTCAGTATAAGCAGGAAGTGTTTTAAGAGATTTGTGAGTAGGTAGCACAAAACTTTGATTTTTTACTTTAAAATGGTAAGTAGTGTTGCCTATATCGCACAATATCATCAGTAGTTTTTCTCCAAATATTTAAATTAAGTGTATTATAGTTAAAATACAATTATATTAACAACAGATAGAAGGTTTTATGTGAATATTGCAATTTTTGGTGGTAGTTTTGATCCTGTACATATTGGTCACGAGATGATCATCAATCAACTCTCTCACATGCCATGTATCGATAAACTAATCGTAGTTCCAACCTATCTAAATCCATTTAAAAAAAAATATCTTATTAAGCCAGAAGATCGATTTAAAATTTTACATCATATGTGTGCTTCTAATACAAATATACAAATCTCTGACTTTGAAATTAAAAGAAATAAAGCAACACCTTCTATCTTGACAGTTGAGCACTACAAGAAAGTTTATAATCCCAAAAAAATATATTTTGTTATAGGCTCTGACAATTTACAGACACTTCACCTATGGGATAATTTTGAAAAACTTAATAAACTTGTAGAGTTTATTGTATTTAATAGGGAGGGATATGAGCCAAAAAATGATATAATACAATTTAAACCAATAAATATGAATATAAATATAAGTTCATCCTCCTTGAGAGAGAAATTAGACCTAAACTATATTCCAAAAAAAATACAAAAAGAGGTAACCGATATATGGAAAAAAGAATCAAAAAAATTGTAGAAGTACTAGATACAAATAAAGCTGAAGATATTGAAGTATTTGATTTAACAGATAAAGGATATATCACAAATCAAGTGATCATAGCAACAGCTCTAAATGCAAAACATTCTGTTGCACTTTTAAGTCACCTAAAAGATGAACTCAAACCAGCAGGAGAAGAGTTCATACGAACAGAAGAAGATGGAGACTGGACGATTATTGATTTAGGTGATATCTTGATTCATATTATGACTCAATCGCATAGAGATATTTATTCTTTAGAACAGTTTTTATCAACTTTTCCATTAAATACAAATAGTTAAGAGTGTATTTCTCTTAACTATCTCCTTATCGTACAAAATAATATAAAAGTTTATACCCACTTCCAGCTGCAATAATACTTCCAAAAACATTTAGTGATATATTTAATACACCATACCAAATATTGGTATTGAGTAAGATATAACTTTCTATTGCAAATGTAGAATATGTAGTAAGTGCTCCTAAAAATCCAGTGATGAGAAATATTTTAACGAACGCATTGGGCGTATAGATCATAAAAAGTGCGATCAACACACCAATAAAAAAACTTCCAATTATATTGACAAGTAAAGTTGCAAGGGGTATCTCATTTGGGAAATATTTCATCATCTCAACAGCAATATAAAATCGTACTATTGCACCGAAGAACCCACCTAACCCAACTGCAATCGCTGTAGAAAGATTAAAGGTCATTTGATAGTTCTACGGTCAATCTTTCTCTCATAGTTTCTTCCATATCTTTGTACCACGAACTATTTTTTTCAGCTTTAACACTTGGCAAATAGATCACTTTTACTACTCCACTTTGTTGTTTTAAGTTTTGAGAGTCTAAAATCTTTCGTGTACCAATTATAAGAACTGGCTGCACTAAGAGATCGTATTTTTCAGCGATGATTCTAGCACCTGCTTTGAATTTTGTTATTTGTAGCCCATCTGATCGCGTTCCTTCAGGGAAAATCCCAATAGGTCTTTTTTGTTCTATTTTTTCTTTTGAATCTTTTAAAAGTTTTATTAAACTTTTTTTACTTTCTCTTTCAACTAAAATCATCCGTGGTGCTTTTACAATGTGCCCAAACCAAGGAACTTTTGCAATCTCAATTTTAGCAATCCAAGCCATATCTTGACTATGAAGATATTCAAATAAAATGATATCCAGAACAGACTGATGGTTCATCACTTGCATTTGTGCATTTGGATCTTCTTCTCCCTCAATTTTTAAGGTGATTCCCAAAAGTTTCATCTGTAACGCTGCCCATTTTTTTCTCATAGGTTTTGTATTTTTTCTAAATATATACATCAAAATAATAAGACAAGTAAGTGTAATTGCCATTTGGATTATCGTAAATATTGCTCTAAATTGATTAAATATCATCTTTTTTGATCCATCCTATACTTTGATTACCAAATAATACTTTTACAAACTCATCGTTTTCATTTATTTTCTCTGCTATTTCTTTCGAATTTAATAATTTAAAAACTGTAGAATGTTCTGTAGGAAGTATATATACTTTGATATTTTCTTTTATTAGTATCTTTTTATTTGGAATAAATAAATATGCCAATAATG
>Ga0193962_1001624_pt1 | contig 10423 bp, 9 predicted proteins | sample FB_5_MG_FD_140335 | JGI IMG/M metagenome (GOLD analysis project Ga0193962, IMG submission 140335) | Microbial mat bacterial communities from the Broadkill River, Lewes, Delaware, United States - FB_5_MG | ecosystem: Environmental > Aquatic > Freshwater > River > Microbial mats | place: USA...
ACACGATATATTTGTCTGCTCCACTCTCATTTTTTATAACTTTAAATTCTTGTATTATGATACTTACCATTTTTACTCCTTAAAGCTCTTGTGGTAGTGCTGAACCAATATTCAAAGTTCCAAGAAATTCAAATAAATGATTTTCTTTATCTATCTCTTGTGGCTGCATAGGAGAGACTAATTTAACTACTGATACATTCGGGTTGTCATTAAACCTGTATTCATACGATTTAGTAATATTATTTTGAAACATTAAATATAAAGCAATACCTTTTTTCTCTTCTAATTCAGATAGTTTTTCTGCTAATTTAGTATCAATACTCCTATTCAAATAATCCGCTTGGTGCTTCGCTTCCTCTTTTTGTTTCAAAAACTTTTTAACGTATTTGTTATTGAATGGAACAAATCTGCCAATAGTTCCATCAGCATCCAAATGGTTAAAACCTGTTTGATTTATGGGAGTTGATTGTATCAATACATACCTCTCCCCAAGTTGTTCCGACAACATATATTCTATTTCATTGACTGTATAATGATTTTTTTCTCTATTCATATTTATTCCTTTTTATTATATTTAATATAATTATAGAATAAAAATTAAGAAATGTTTAAGAATGTAGGAAAAGTTGTATTTTTTTGCGGAAATATTTCAAGATAGGAAAACCCAGAGGGTTAGCCTACTTGCAAAGGAGAGGTCCTTTTAAAACCTTTTAGAAGTGTCAATTTTTGGTATAACTTTGTAGGGTTGGAAAATTCAACAAAATTACTATAATTTACCAGATGAATAGATTGAACTCTAGATTAAAGAGTAGCAGGTGTAGAAACTTAGTGTTTAGAATTTTGTGTCAGCAATTGATAGGTATTAAAATAATAAAACTAAGTATTAGTTATGTCTTCATTTAGGAAAAAGTTCCAGATATTACAGTTTGTTGAACTTCAATATCTTTCATAAATTTGACTAATGTCAAAATAAAAAACTATAAATTTAATTAAAATTTGCAAATCTTAATTCCAATCATAGGAAATGATATGCAAGATCAGAATAACCAGTACATAATTCAAGAGAGATTTTATCTAAAGGAATCATTTTGTAATGAACTAAATCTAAAAACTCCAAACTTTGGGTTTGGTGGATTTGGTGAAGCTACGTATTACAGAACTTATAGTCGTTTAAAGGAAGATGGTTCACAAGAGCATTGGGCAGATACAGTCATAAGGGTTGTTAATGGAATAATGTCAATACGAAAGCACCATTATATTGTCAATAAGCTTCAATGGAAAGAGGAAGTATGGCAGCAGTTTGCATATGAGCTTGCTGTGACAATGTTTGATATGAAATGGCTACCACCTGGGCGTGGTTTATGGGTAATGGGGACTGAATATGTTTATCAAAGAGGTGCAGCCGCACTAAATAACTGTGGTGCTGTAGATACAGAAGATTTAGCAGCATCAGCAGATTGGGCAATGGATATGCTGATGTGTGGAGTTGGAGTCGGATTTAATACTGCATGGAACGGTGAAAACAGTAGTCTGCCAGATAAATCTAGACCAATTGTTTTTACTATACCAGATAGTAGAGAGGGATGGGTTTCTTCTGTTAGACTGTTAATAGAGAGTTACACAAAGGGTGGTTCATGGTTTGATTTTGATTATTCGAAAATACGTTCTTCAGGTGAACCAATTAAAGGCTTTGGAGGTACTGCATCTGGTGCTGAACCATTAATTCAACTTCATAATAGAATAGAAAAGTTTTTAGACAGTTTTTGTGCAAATGAAATAAGTAGTACCAGATGTGTAGCGGATATATTTAATTCTATAGGTGCCTGCGTAGTTGCTGGAAATGTAAGAAGAAGTGCAGAAATATCATTAGGTTCAGTTGACGATGAAAATTTTTTGAATCTTAAAAACTATGAAAAATATCCTGAACGTGCTGAAATCGGATGGATGTCAAACAACACAGTTGTTTTAACTAAAAGTGAAGAATTTCAAAAGCTTCCTCAAATTGCAGAGCGAATACAAAATAACGGTGAACCAGGTATTATGAATTTAATCAACGTTCAAAAATTTGGCAGATATGGAGATGATTGTGAAGATAAAGCTTGGCTTGCAAATCCATGTTCTGAAATACCACTTGAAAGTTTTGAACTTTGCAATTTAGCAGAAGTATTTGCCGCACGCTGCAATAATGATGAAGAATTTTATGAGGCACTTGAGTATGCAACATTTTATGCTTCAACAGTTTCACTTCTGCCTACGCACAGAAGTGAAACAAACGCAATAGTTGTTAGAAACAGAAGAATAGGTGTAAGCCTCTCAGGTGTAGCAGATATGCTTGATGAATTTGGTGCAACAGAGTTAACACGAAAGTTAAGAATAGGATATAAAGTAGTTAAGGATACAAATGCTAAATTAGCTTCAGAAGCTGGTATTCCATCATCTATAAGACTTACTACAATTAAGCCTTCAGGAACTATTAGCCAGCTAGTTGGAGTTAGTTCTGGTATGCACTTTCCAACTTTTCAGTATGCCATAAGAAGAATGAGAGTTGGTAATACTTCACCAATTTGCGAAGTATTAAAAAAAGCAGGTATTCCAAATGAAAAAGATGGATACAGTGAAAATACTACTGTTTTTGAATTTCCTATCGACCAAGGTAAAACACGGAAGGCAACGGATGTATCAGCATGGGAGCAGTTTTCTTTTTTAGCTATGTTGCAACGGGAGTGGAGTGATAATATGGTAAGTTGTACAATTTATTTTGATCCAAAAACTGAAGGGAAACAGATTGAACATATGCTTGCTCAATTTGCACCTATAATTAAATCTGTATCTATGCTACCTCATTCTGATAGCGGTGCATATAAGCAGATGCCATATGAAGGCATATCAAAAGAAGAATATGAGAAACGTTTAAAAGATCTACCGAAAATTGATTGGAAATTGTTTGGGGGTAGTGATGGAATGCAAAGCAGATTTTGTAGTAATGATCAATGTGAAATTTGACATAGGTCAAAGAAAAAGCATAACACTTCTAGTATAGTTTTATCATTAGGAGTTAAAGATGTTAATAGATAGCTTTGATAGAGAGGTTGATTATTTAAGAGTTTCGGTTACGCAAAGATGTAATTTTAGATGTCAATATTGTATGCCAGAAAAACCATTTGAATGGACTCCAAAAGAAAACTTGTTATCTTATGAAGAGATGTTTTCATTTATAAAAATAGCCATAGATAATGGAATTAAAAAAATAAGAATAACTGGTGGAGAGCCGTTAGTTAGAGAAAACCTTGATCAGTTTATTAAGATGATTAACACGTATAAAAGTGATATTGATTTAGCTTTGACAACCAACGGATATCTTTTAAAATCTCAGGTTGAAAAATTAAAAAAAGCAGGACTAAACAGAATTAATATATCAATAGATTCACTAGAAAAAGAAACTTTTTGGTATTTAACCAAGAAAAATGTCTTGCAAAATGTACTAGATGGTATTGATGCAGCTGTTGACGCCGGAATGATTGTAAAACTAAATAGTGTGATACTCAAAGATATCAATGAAAACGAAGTAATGTCATTATATGAATTCGCAAAAAATAGGGGAATCCAAATAAGATTTATTGAGTATATGGAAAATGAAAGTGCTTATTCAAATTTAAAAACTATGCAAAGCAAGGAAATATTAGAGATTATATCTGGGCAACAACTCATTCAAGAATTAGTAGCCAAAGAAAACTCAGCAGCAAAACTTTATGTAGATAATAGCGGATATACATTTGGAATTATAGAACCGTATGATGACTCTTTTTGTAAAACATGTAACAGGATAAGACTTAGTGCTGAGGGTGATCTTATTCCATGTCTATATTATGAAGACTCACAAAGCATAAAGGGTAAAACATCTTCAAAAGATGATATGGAGCATGTTCTCAAAGAGGTTATAAAAAATAAACCTGAAAAAAATAGATGGTCTCATAACAGTAACGAAACTGTAAACAATGAGAATATTTCGAGCAGGGCTTTCTATTTTACTGGTGGCTGAAAAATACCTTAGTCATCAATTTGTTTTATTAAGATTAAACTAACTATAATCAAATATAATATGTATGTTGCAATGTGAAAAACGTTCATGAGTTTTTTAGTTTTTGACCTAAGTCAAGAAAAAAAAGTTTTTCAATTGTTAGACTGTTAATGTTGAAAAACGGAAAAAAATTAAGGAGAGTTAAATGTCACTTTCAAGAAGAGATTTTCTTAAAAGTTCTGCAGCAGCTTCGGCAGCAGCAGCAGTAGGTATGAGCGTACCTAGTGAATTGAGTGCGGCATCTACAGCAGCTGAGGCTGGTTGGAGATGGGATAAAGCTGCATGTAGATTCTGTGGTACTGGTTGTGGGATCATGATGGCGACTAAGAATGGTAAAATAGTTGCAGTAAAAGGTGATCCTGCTGCTCCTGTAAACAGAGGACTTAACTGTATCAAAGGTTATTTTAACGCTAAGATAATGTATGGAGCCGATAGGCTTAAGACTCCCCTTCTTAGAGTAAACTCTAAAGGTGAATTTGACAAAAACGGTAAATTTGCTCCTGTTTCATGGAAAAGAGCGTTTGATGAGATGGAAATCCACATCAGAAAAGCACTCAAAGCAAGTGGACCAGAGGGTGTAGGAGTATTTGCATCTGGTCAATACACTGTTATGGAAGGTTATGCAGCACAAAAAATGATGAAAGGCGGATTTAGATCTAATGCTCTTGATCCAAATGCACGTCACTGTATGGCATCTGCCGTTGTTGGTTTTTATCAGACATTCGGTATCGATGAGCCATCAGGATGTTATGATGATATAGAACTTACTGACACTGTAGTATCTTGGGGTTCAAATATGGCAGAGATGCACCCGATCCTTTGGTCACGTGTAACTGACAGAAAACTTTCAGATCCTGAAAGAGTAAAAGTTATATCTATCCAAACATACAGACATAGAACTTCCGATCTGGCTGATGAAGAGATAATCTTTACTCCAAATACCGACTTGGCTTTATGGAACTATATAGCTCGCGAAATAGTTTATAACCATCCTGAAGCAATTGACTGGGACTTTGTTAAAAAGCACATAGTTTTTGCAGCATCTCCAGTTAACTTAGGTTATGGAATGCGTAGAAGCGATGAGAAGTCTATAAAAGATGGTAAATATACAGATAAAGAGATGGAAACAGTATCTAAAGAGATGAAAAAAGTCATCTCAGCAGAAGAAGCTCCTGCACTTGCACCTTATGGATATAAAGAAGGTGATGTAATGGTTAATGAACCAGCAGGGCTTAAACACTGGGAGATCTCTTTTGAAGAGTATAAAAGATTTTTAGAGCCTTACACGCTTGATTATGTAGCTAAAATATCTAAAGGTAATCCTGATGAAGATATTAATGAGTTTAAACGCAAGCTTAAATTATTAGCAGACTTATATATAGAAAAAGGTCGTAAAGTAGTGTCTTTCTGGACTATGGGTATGAATCAACATACTCGTGGTACTTGGGTAAATACACTTTCATATAATGTTCACTTTTTACTAAATAAACAAGCTAAACCTGGTTCAGGTGCATTTTCTTTAACTGGTCAGCCATCTGCTTGTGGTACAGCACGTGAAGTTGGGACATTCTGTCACCGTTTACCTGCTGACATGATGGTTGCAAATCCTGCACATAGAAAAATTACTGAAAACAGATGGAAAGTTCCTGAGGGGACTTTAAATCCAGTAGGTAATCAACATATTATGAAGATTCACAGAGATATAGAAGACGGTATTATCAAGTTTGCATGGGTAAATGTTTGTAATCCGTACCAAGATACAGCAAGTGCTAAGCACTGGATAAAAGCTGCTCGTGAGATGGATAATTTCATTGTTACGTCTGATGGATACCCTGGTATTTCTGCAAAAGTATCTGATCTTATCTTACCAAGTGCTATGATCTATGAAAAATGGGGAGCTTACGGTAATGCTGAAAGACGTACTCAACACTGGAGACAACAAGTTCTTCCTGTTGGTGATGCTATGAGTGATACATGGCAATGGGTTGAGCTTTCAAAAAGATTCACCGTAAAAGACCTATGGGGCCCTTCTACTCTTAGGAATGGTACAAAACTAGCTGATGTTAGAGCAGAAGCTAAAAAAATGGGCTACAACGATGATACTACAATGTTTGAGATTTTATTTGCAAACGATGAAGCTAAATCGTATAAAGTAGATCTTAATGACCCTATCCAAAAAGGTTATGACAACACTAACTCCAGCGGTGATAGTAGAAATGTAGTTGGTAGTGATGGTAAAGTGTTTAAGGGTTATGGATTCTTTATAGACAAATATCTATTTGAAGAGTATGCTTGGTTTGGTAGAGGGCATGCGCACGATTTAGCAGATTTTGATACATACCATAGAGTACGTGGTCTTAAATGGCCAGTTGTTGATGGTAAAGAGACACAGTGGAGATTTAATACCAAATATGACCCATATGCTAAAAAATATGGAAAAGAGACAGGGCATACAGAATTCGCATTTTATGGAACACTTGCAAAAGCACTTGCCCAAGGTGATCTAAATGGTATTAAAGATAAAACAAAAAAAGCTCTAAAAAACAAAGCTAAAATATTTGCAAGACCATATATGGATCCACCGGAAAAACCAGATGCTGAATATGACACATGGTTATGTACAGGTCGTGTACTTGAACACTGGCATTCTGGAACTATGACTATGCGTGTACCAGAACTATATCGTGCAGTTCCTGAAGCACTATGTTATATCCATCCACAAGATGCAAAAGATAAAGGACTAAAACAAGGTGGTCTTTGCTGGGTAGAATCTCGTCGTGGTAGAGTTAAAGCGAGAGTTGAAACACGTGGTAGAAATAGACCTAGTCGTGGACTTGTATTTGTACCTTGGTTTGATGAAAAAGTATTTATAAATAAAGTATGTTTAGATGCGACTTGTCCACAGTCAAAACAAACAGACTTTAAAAAATGTGCGGTTAAAATTTATCAAGCATAAACAGAGGATTTGTTGTCTGCAAAGGCTTCAATTCCTAGAAGAAGAAAACAATGAAAACAGAAACGATAAGTGAAAGAAGAAAATTCTTATTAAACACTGCAAGGGCCATAGGTTTGGCTGCTCTTGGGGGCTTGGTATGGAGTGCATATCTTGACGAAGTAACTGCTTCGGAGCTTACACTAAGACCGCCGGGTGCACTTGATGAAGAGGAATTTCTTGCAACTTGTATAAAATGTGGTATGTGTGTTGAAGCATGTCCCTTTGATACTCTAAAGCTTGCAAAACCTGGTGATAATAAACCATTGGGTACTCCTTATTTTGAGCCTAGGGATATCCCTTGCTATATGTGTACAGATATACCATGTGTACCAGTTTGTCCAAGTGATGCATTGGATATAAAAAAAGTATCTACTAATAATCAGCTTGATATTAATAAAGCTGATATGGGTGTTGCTGTAGTTGATACAAAAAATTGTATCGCTTTTTGGGGTATTCAGTGTGATGCTTGTTATAGAGCTTGTCCTCTTTTAGATCAAGCTATATATCTTGACTATGAAAAAAATGATCGAACTGGTAAACATGCTTTTTTGAAACCGATTGTTGACAGTGATTTTTGTACTGGTTGTGGTTTATGTGAACATGCTTGTGTTACCGAAAAAGCTGCAATTTTCGTACTTCCAAGAGAAGTTGCTCTTGGAAAAGTCGGAGATCACTACATAAAAGGCTGGGATAAGTCAGATGAAAAAAGGCTTGAAAATGCTGAAGCGCATATAACAAAAACTGAGCTTAGCAAAGAAAAAGCTATAGACACGTTAAATGATATGGGAGGACTTTTAGATGATTAAAAATAAATATTTAATATTTCGAAGAGTATTCCAGATCAGTCTGATGACTCTTTATTTTGGAGCTAATGCATGGGGATGGACTTTTATAATTGGTAATTTAAGTTCATCTAGCATTCTTGGGACTATTCCTATGAGTGATCCTTATGCAGTATTGCAGATGTTCGCAGCGGGTGCAGTTATAGCTTCTGATATTTTTATAGGTGCTTTGGTCGCTCTCTTGTTTTACTCTTTAGTTGGAGGTCGTGCTTTTTGTTCATGGGTATGTCCGGTGAATATAATAACAGATACGGCGAATTACTTAAGAAGAAAGCTGGAGTTTAAAAAAATTCAGAAAAAACAACCTGCTACTAGACATATGAGATATTGGGTTATAGCAATAAGTTTAGTAATATCTTTTGGTTTTGGTGTAGCAGCTTTTGAATTTATTTCTCCAGTAAGCATGGTTCATAGAGGGATTATCTTCGGTCTAGGTTTTGGTTGGGCAGCAATGGCTGTTATATTTTTCTTTGATCTGTTTGTTTTAAAAAATGGTTGGTGTGGACATATTTGCCCAATAGGAGGTTTTTACTCATTAATAGGCAGGTTTAGTCTTATCAGAGTAAAATATGAAGAGGAAAAATGTACATTATGTATGAAATGTAAAGAAGTTTGTCCAGAAAGTCAGGTATTGTTTATGGTTGGAAAATCAAGTGAACAAGTACTTTCGGGTGAGTGTACAAATTGTGCAAGATGTATAGAAGTATGTGATGATGATGCTCTTAATTTTTCAATAAGAGATCTTGTGAATAAAAATAAGGAGAGTTAGTATGAAACTAGTTACTAAAATCGGTCTTGGTATGATTGGGGTTTTTGTGTTCTTTTTAAGTGGTTGTAATGACGCTGCTCTATCAACGAATGTTGAAAAAACAGAACCAGTAGCTAAACCTATAATCAGTGAAGAGTCTTTAGGGTTAAGAAAAGTTGATCTTTACAGTGAAGATTCAGTTAAACCAGATGAAACAAAATACTCCAAAGAGTATGCTGGTAGTGGATATAAAATAAATAGGGCATTTCAGGATGCCCCACCTATGATTCCACATGATGTAGAAGGGATGTTGCCTATTACAATAAATAATAATCAATGTACAAGTTGTCATATGCCAGAAGTTGCTTCAAGTATGGGTGCTACAGAAATACCTGAATCACACTTTATGGATTTTAGACCAAAACATAAGTTTGATGGCAAAAAATTCAAAAAATCAATTGATAATATGAAAAATGAGATAGATATTAAAACAACTTCTCAGTTAGCAGGAGCTAGATTTAATTGTTCTCAATGTCATGCACCTCAAAGTGAAGGACAGCTTGTTGAAAATACGTTTACACCTGAATATACACATAAAGACGGTGCAAATAAATCAAGTTGGAGTGGTTCTAAACTGACTGAAGGTTTAGATACTTTAATGAAGTAATAAGATGAAAAGAAGAGAACTTTTTAGTTCTCTTTTTTCAAATAAGGAAAAAGAGAACGCAGTAGTTAGACCACCTTACTTTAACGATGAAAATTCTTTTTACAAAGAGTGCCCAGAGTGTATTGATACACCATGTGTCACTTTTTGCGAAGAGAATATTATAATTATATCTAGTGACAAGACACCTGTTTTGAACTTTAAAGAAGGTGGATGTACATATTGTGATGAGTGTGCGGAAGCTTGTCCAAGCGATGTCTTGGAACTTGAATATAAAAAGAAGATAGATGCTGTAGTTGAGATAGATGTGTTAAAATGTATGAGTTGGAGTCAAACAATGTGTTTTTCATGTAAGGACCCTTGTCTAGATGATGCAATAGAGTTCTTGGGTATGTTTAGACCAAGCATAAACGATTCTAAATGTACAAGCTGTGGTTTTTGCATAAATGTATGCCCAACAGAAGCAATTAAAATTAAGTAAGGAAAAAATATGTCTGTAGAGTTTATATCGTATGTTGATGAAGATAGTTCTGGTAAGTGGTTTATAAAGTTAACAGATACATTAGCTGATAAAACCGTAGTATGTAAAAATATGGATGAATACAAAACAAGCTTAGAAGAGTTGGGTGGTGAATACGGAAACGATATAACAGTAAAATGGAGTAGAACAAAAACACTTTCTCCAAAAAGTTATGAAGAGCTAAATCAAGAGATGATGAAACTTCAAAAAGAGTATGAAGATGAGATAAGTCAGATAAACAATCAAAATCAATATTCACAAGAAAATTCAGGATTTAATCCAAATGCTTAAAACTATAATTGTCTTACTCGTTTTTACGAGTCTTTTTGCGATAGAGAGCCTGGAACCTAGCAAAATTTTTAAAGCAACCGGCACTGTTCAAAGTATTCTTGTAGAAAAAAATAAACTTTATGCAGGTACGGATAATGGAACTATTGAGATATTTAGTATAGAAACAAATGAAAAAATAAAAACTATTAAAATACCGGATATAAAAGATTTTATGGGTGATGTTTTAGCATCTAAAATATACTCAATCGACCTTTTCAAAGATAAAATTTTGATTGTTTCTCAGGG
>Ga0193962_1001626_pt1 | contig 10408 bp, 8 predicted proteins | sample FB_5_MG_FD_140335 | JGI IMG/M metagenome (GOLD analysis project Ga0193962, IMG submission 140335) | Microbial mat bacterial communities from the Broadkill River, Lewes, Delaware, United States - FB_5_MG | ecosystem: Environmental > Aquatic > Freshwater > River > Microbial mats | place: USA...
ATGGTGCTTTTAAAAGGATATATGAAATATATTAATTTATACTTCTAACTCACTTAACTCACTAACAAATTTTTTCTTTCCGTTGAATATATCTTTATCTACATCTTTGTTTCCGTTTGCTACTATAGTTGTGCATATGGCATCACCTGTGATATTTACTGCTGTTCTAGTCATATCTAATATTCTATCTATACCCATGATGATGGCAATGGCTTCTATAGGAAGACCTACAGAGTTAAATACCATAGTAAGGGTAATCAGCCCAACACCTGGAACTCCAGCTGTACCTATAGATGCTAGAGTGGCTGTAGCGATAACTGTCAAATAGTCCATCATCGACAAATCAATTTTGAATGCTTGAGCAGCGAATATAACTGCTACACCTTGCATGATAGCTGTACCATCCATGTTGATTGTAGCTCCTAGAGGAATAGTGAAAGAAGAAATCTTTCTAGATACTCCCATTTTTTCTTCAAGTGTTTCTATAGATAATGGTATAGTTGCATTTGATGTCGCTGTAGAAAATGCAAATGCCATAACAGGCCAGAAGTTCTTGATGAACTTGATAGGACTAAGACCTGAAAATATTTTAAGTAATGACATATATACTACAAAACATTGAATTCCCAATGCAATGATAACTGCTACCATGTATTTCAACATTGGTATGAATGCATCAAATCCTGTAGTTGCAAACGTCTTAGAGATAAGGCAGAAAACACCTATTGGAGCTGCTTTCATAACCATCATAGTCATCTCCATCATGATATCATTGAATTCTTTGAAAAATTTACCTACAGTTGCAGTTTTTTCACCTAATTTAGCTAATATAACTCCGATAAATATAGCAAAGAATATGATTTGTAGCATAGTACCGTTCGCAAGACCATGGAAAATATTTTTTGGTATAATATTTAATAGTGTGTCGGCAAAACTAGTTTCTGCTGCTGCTTTTATATTTGCTGTTGTAGTTATAGCAGACATGTCCAATCCCATTCCTGGATTGATTAAATTTCCTACTGATAAGGCTATAGAAATTGCTAGTGCTGTTGTGCATATATAAAATGCCAAGGTTTTCACTCCAACGCCACCAAGTTTCTTAGTGTCACCGATTGCCATGGTTCCACAAACAAGTGAACTAAATACCAATGGAACAACTAACATTTGCATTAGTCTGATGAAACCTTTTCCTATAACATGAAAAACTCCATTGACTATAACCGTGTCTTTAATAAAACTTTCTGGTATAAGATAATTTAGAATTAATCCAAATAACGCACCTGCAATTAATCCTATGAATATTTTTGATGTAAGACCCATTTTTTTCTTCTTTTTTACTTCCGTCATGTATAATCTCCTTCTATGTATAAATATAATATTTCATTCCTACCTATTAACTTTATATAACGTTTTCAGACCTGCCAGTTCCAAAAACATTAGATAATTTAAACTATGTTATTAAGTATACATGAATAAATTAAGAAAATCAAGATTATTATTAAATTAACAAAGTTCAAATAAAGTAAACTTTTAAATAAACGGTGTGCATAAATAAACAAGCTATGAATAATTATAAATATACATATTTTTAACTTTTTATTAGGTATAGTAATTAAAACAGATTTTTTTATTCAGAATAAAAAAATATATTGACATTTTATGTGAGGGTCAATATGACTTGCATTTATTGACAGAAAAGGTTAAAATACTATTATATAAAAACTAGTAATAATACATGAGAGGAGACTTTATGAAAAAAATAAATATCAAAGAAGGTTATATGCCTTTTAAGGGATACAAGACTTACTACAGAACAGTTGGAGAAAATTCAGGTGCGAAAAAAGCAGTAATTTTTTTACATGGTGGACCTGGATCAACTCATAATTATTTCGAGGTGTTAGACAGTCTAGCTGATGACGGTAGAATGTTGGTTATGTACGATCAATTGGGATGTGGAAATTCGTTTATAAATTCACACGAAGAGTTATGGAATGCTGAAACATGGTTAGATGAACTAGAAGCTCTTAGAAAACATCTGAATTTAGATGAAGTTCATATAGTTGGTCAATCTTGGGGGGGGATGCAGATTATTCAGTATATGATTGAAAGAAAACCAAAAGGTGTAAAATCTATCATCATATCTAGCGGTCATCCATCTTCTAGCATGTGGGAAGCAGAACAGAGAAAAAGATTGAAATTTTTACCTGTTGAAATGCAAGAGGCTATAGAAAAGGCTGAAAGCATAGGAGATTATGATAATCCTAAATATTTACAAGCTGTAGATATGTTTATGGAGAGACATGCTGCTAACAAAATCACAGCTGATTCACCAGAGTGCCTAAGAAGAAAGAAGATAGCTGGTAAAGAAGCATATATCACTGCATGGGGACATTCAGAGTTCGCACCTTCAGGAAATTTGAAGGATTTTGAATATGTCGATAGACTTCATGAAATCAAAGTACCTTCTCTTATAGTAAATGGAGAAGAAGATTTATGTAGTCCAGTTATAGCAAAGTGTATGTATGATAATATACCGAATTCTGAGTGGGAAATGTATATGTATGCAAAACACATGTGCTTTGTTGATGAAAATGAAAAATATATAGAGTTAGCAAGAAATTGGTTTAATAAATACGATTAAGTAATATAGGGGGATTTATGAAAAAGTATTTTAATCAAAACAAGAAGGAGTTATCTTTATGGTTGCTATTTCAACTGTTCACAGCACTTAGCATGGTATATTGGTCATTGTTTATGGCTAAATTGTATGATGCAAGTAAATCTGGCGATGGATTGAAAAATTTATTTTTGTTTGGTGGTATTTTTATAGGCTTTTATATAGCAATTTCAATATTTAGGGTGAAATACAAAAGAGAATTTATTAGAAAAAGCAATGTTAGTTTGAAAAAAGACATGTATTCAGTTATTATGAGTAAAAATTTGAATGAGTATAATAGTAGAAATTCAGCAGAATATATATCTATGTTAAATAATAATGCTAAGATTTTAGAAAATGATTATTTTTATGTTATTCCAGAAATTTTTTCTAGTATGATTATGATGGTAGTAGCTGTTATTGCTTTATTTTTATATAATTATAAAATTGCAATTGTGGTACTTTTTTTGAACAGCATGCCCTTTGTTATACCTAAATTATATGGTGATAAGGTTGGTTCTTTGAAGATGAATTATACTAGTTCGCTAGATAATTTTAATGTTAAAATTAAAGATATATTTTCTGCATTTGAGGTTGTGAAAAGTTACAATGTTGAAAAAGAAATGTATGCAGAATATGAAGCTGCACTTAATACTGTAGAAGATAATAAGTATAAGTATATATTTAAAGCTTCTGTATTGCAGGCTATATCTTGGGCAAGTGGTTATCTAATAGGTGTAATTACTCTAGGGTTTTCTGCCTATCTTATCTATAAGGGAGAAATCTCAATGGGAATTTTGTTAGGAACTATGCAGATCTCAAACTATGTGGCAGGTCCTGCTAGAGATATGAATGAAGATTATTTAACTTATAAAAGTACTAAAAAACTAGCAGATGAAGTGAGTGATTTTTTAAATGAATCAAAGGAAAGCATAGAAGAATTAGATGTGATTTCAGATATTCCTTTTGTTGAAGTTAAAGACCTCTCTTTTGCTTATAATGATGAGAAAAAGATTTTAAAAAATATAAGTCATAAATTTAATAGAAATAAAAAATATGCTATTGTAGGATATTCTGGTTCTGGAAAATCAACTTTGTTGAAACTCATGATAGGTAACTATTTGCAATATGATGGTCATATCTTATATGGCGAAAGTCAATTGAGTAGGGTAAAGTTAGAATCTTTGTATGGTATTATAGCTCATATACATCAAGAAGTAATTTTATTTAATGATACCATAAGAAATAATGTTAGTATGTACAAAAAATATGAAGATGATGATATAGTGCAAGCTATGCGAGATGCAGGCATGGGAGATTATTTGAGAGAAAAAGGACTGTCTGCTATTATAGAAGAAAATGGTCAAAATATGTCGGGTGGAGAAAAACAGAGAATATCTATAGCTAGAGCTTTTTTAAAAGGAACTAAGGTTCTTTTTACAGATGAAGCAACTTCTAGTTTAGACTATGAAACTGGATACAAGATTGAAAATCTCTTGCTAGAAAAAGATGATTTAACATTAATATCTGTAACTCATAAATTAGATAAAAGTTTGCTAAAAAAATATGATGAGATAATAGTTATGAACGATGGTGAGATAGTGGAATCGGGGAATTTTGAAGATTTGATAAATAATAACTCATATTTTAAATCGTTATATCTTATAGGAAAATAGATTGTAATAGATTATTATATGGTAATAAATATTAAAAATTAGGAGAAAAAATGAATTATAAAGAAGTATTAGAAAAAGCAAAAACTTGTATAGGACCATACTGCAAGGCATGTCCAGAGTGTAATGGTAAGGCTTGTAGAAATCAGATTCCGGGACCAGGTTCTAAAGGATTAGGGGACACAGCTATCAGAAATTATGATATGTGGAAGAAAATCAGGTTGAACATGGATACTCTTACTGATCAGAAAACATTGGATATGAGTGTAGATATGTTTGGCAAAAAATTCAGCATGCCTGTATTTGCAGGGCCTGCTGGTGCAGTTAAAGCTCATTATGGAGATAAACATAATGATTATTCATATAATGAAATATTAGTTGCTGCTTGTGCTAAAAAAAATATAGCTGCATTTACTGGAGATGGTTTAAATGAATCAGTAATGATAGAAAATCTTGCTGTAGTAAAAGAAGCAGAAGGATTTGCTATACCAACAGTTAAACCTTGGAACAAAGATACAGTTCTAGAAAAATTTGCCTTGGTTGAGCAATCAGGCGCATTTGCTGTAGCTATGGATATAGATGCTGCTGGGCTGCCTTTCCTTAAAAACATGAACCCACCTGCTGGGAGCAAGTCTGTAGAAGAAATGAAAGAAATCATAGATGGATGTAAAGTTCCATTTATAGTGAAGGGAATTATGACTGCTAAAGCTGCCCTAAAAGCTAGGGAAGCAGGAGCTTCAGCTATAGTTGTATCTAATCACGGAGGCAGAGTTTTAGATCAATGTCTTTCAACAGCAGAAGTGTTAGAAGAAATTGTTCAAGTTTCTGGAGATATGATAGTGTTGGTAGACGGAGGTATTAGAAGTGGTACAGACGTATTCAAGGCATTAGCTTTAGGTGCAGATGGTGTTCTTATATGTAGACCTTTTGTTACAGCTGTTTACGGCGGGGCAGAAGAAGGCGTAAATTTGTATATAGAAAAAATAAAAAGTGAGTTAGAAAGTGCCATGCAGATGTGCGGTGCATATTCACTAGAAGACATCAGTAGAGATATGGTTACAGTGAAGTTTTAAGTATCTTAGATTGACATATTTTCTATAGTATAATAGAAAAGGAGATATTCATTGAATAAAAAATTAGCGGTTTATTTTCTTGGAACAAAGATTCAAGATTTTTTTGCTGCCTTGTATAAGTTTGGATTTTTGTTGATTTTCTATCAGTTCAATAATTCACTGATTTATACTAGTGCATTGACTGCTTCATCAATTGTAGTGGCTAGAATTTCAATGATTGGAATTTCACCTTACTTAAAAAAAAGAGAACCATTAATTGTTACTAGATATGTAAATATTTTACTCGCTGTAGTAGCATTTGTTTTCGTGGGAACTTATAAATTATGGAGTGGACATGTAGCGGGATTTTTTGTATTATCTATCATTTTTTCTTCATTAGAAGGAATAGATAATTCATTTCATTATCCTATTATTCCAAAATTAGTAGAAAAAGATTATCTTTTTAAAGCAAATAGTTTAAATGCAATATTCACAAATATTAATTTGATAGCAGCTCCAATAGGTACTTATTTCTTTTATAATGCTACAGATTTAAGGGGATTTTTGCTTTTATATGGATTTATATGTTTGCTTAGTTCTTTCATTCTTAAGTATATATATAATATAATACAGAATGACGATTATGAAGAGACGAAAAAAGCAAAAAATAATGATGGCTTCAAAAAAGAATGGAAGAGAACATTTAAAGTTATAAAATCTAGCAAGTATATCATGTTTTGTATATTGGTTGGAGTGATTATCAATTTGATATTTGCCAGTTTGAGTGGTGTAGTCATGTTAGACATGGGAAGTATGGCTGGAAATCAAATATTAGGTCAAACGATTATTAAAGTTATGATATCTATAGGCTCACTTTTAGGTGTTTATTTTGTATACAAGCTAAATGTGAAAGATAATTATGACAGATATATAAATATATCTTTGTTTGTGTTATTGATAACATTAATCATGCTATCAATTTCTAGTGTGGATTATCTAGTGTATTTAGAATTTTTATCATTAGGTGTATTTATTATGTTTATAATGAACTCTACTGGAACTTTTTTACAGTTAGTGACTCCAAGTGATGAACTTGCGGCTGTTTATGTTTTTAGATCTACTTTATATGCAGTTGTAGTTCCACTATCTCATTTATTGGCAGGATTTATTTTAGAGTATTTTGGAAGAAGTTTATTTTTTGCTTTTAGTGCAATATTGCTAGGAATAGTTATTATCATTAAAAATGCTAAGAAAATATCTTTGCTGAATAAGGAGATAATAGAAGAAAAATAACATTGTTATTTTATTGGTTGACTAAGGGTGACTGAAATGCTATAATTATATTCAAACTGTGAAATATGGGAGGATATAATTTTGAGTATTAATTTAGTTTTTTTGAGTATTGGGTTAGCAATGGATGCATTTGCAGTTGCTATATGCAAGGGACTCAGTATGAATAAAATGAACTATAAGCATGCATTTGCTATAGCTTTTATGTTTGGACTATTTCAAGCTATGATGCCGCTTATTGGTTGGGCTGTAGGGAATCAATTTGCATCGTATGTATCGTTGTTCAGCGGTTGGATTGCTTTTGTTTTGCTTTCAATTGTTGGTATTAAAATGATATATGAAGCGGTAAAGGAAGATGTTTCAGTCTGTCCTGTTGAAACTGAGTTTGATTTAAGAGAGATGACCGTTTTATCTATAGCAACAAGTATAGATGCTCTAGCAGTTGGAATTTCACTGGCTTTAGTGCCTGATGTTGATATTGTAGTTTCAGTAGCAACTATAGGTATTATAACATTTATTATATCTTTAGTTGGTGTAGAATTAGGAAATAAAATTGGTTGTAAATTTAACAAATATGCTGAATTTACTGGAGGAATCATACTCATAATAATTGGAATTAAAATGCTTATAGAAAACTTATAAAAATAAAATGCCCTTGAAATATTTCAAGGGCATTGTTGTTCTAATCATTAAACTTATCTATCAAAGTATTGTTATTATCATATAGTTCAGCAGGATCAGATTTGCTGTTATTCCAAATTCCACGTCCTTTTAGCCAGTATAAATCTATATCATTGTTTTTTTCAGTATCACCAATTTTAACAGTTTTACCGCTTTGAAGAATATACTCAGCAAATATGTATTCTTGTTCACCTCTTACTGATAGTATTTTCCAGTTTTTTAAGTTAATATCAATTTCAGTATTATTTTTTAATGTAATGTATTCAGCTTTTTTATCAAGTTCAATTATTTCAACTCTTATCTCACTACTTGTTGGAGTGCTGTTTTCAATAATATTGTCTTCTTTTTTATCCTCTTCTGTTGTGCTTTCTATTATTTCTTCATTTTTGATAGGTATTTCAGTGCTTTCTGTAGATGTTGTTTCTGAGTTATCTATGCTAATTGTTGATTTTGAGGGTGATGAAGTATTAATAGATGTTTCTTCAATATTTGTGTTTTCTGAATTTGAATTATCATTATTTTCATCTTCAACATTGCTTTTTTTTACATCTGAAATATTATCTGTTTCATTTACTACATTTTCATCTTTAATTTTATCGTTTTGGTTTTCATTTTGTGTGTTTTCAATTGTACTATCAAAGCTAGAATTTGAGTTGAAATTTTCAGTTTCAGTTGTTTCAGAAACGACAGTTTCTTCTGAATTTTCATCTTCTTGTGAACTTTTGTGATCAAAATTTAAGTTGTTATTAGTTGAATTTTTTGATTCATTATCTTCCTTAGGAATATCAGGGCTTAAAGAAGAAGTATTATCTGTGTCAAGTGCTGTGTTTGCTGTAGAATTTTCAGAGGTTCCGATGAAAATAAACAATACGGATAGAATTACTCCAGATATTATTGCAATCTTATTTTTTCTCTGAATGCCCCAAATTAAAAGCATAACAGGGAAAAATAATATCCATAATAAAATTTTTGGAAATTTTTTCATATATAATAGCTCCTTGTTTTTAATATTTACCTTTCTTATTGTATACTGTTTTATTAAAAAGTCAATAGAAAATGAAAAAATCAGTGTGAAATCTAATTTTTCTAATTATATATTTCAACATCAATTACCGTTCATTCCCGAAAAAGGACATTTCATTCTATATGGGTTGATTTTTACTAAAAAAATAGTATAATGAAAATATGGAGGTTAAAATTTTAATTACAATAAATAGTGATGTAATATTGTAAAATCTATTATTTTAATGATACATATTAAAAGGATTATACTATGAAGAAAAAGATATTAATTTTATTAGGCATAGTAATTATTATAGTAGGAGTTTTGATAATTTATAAGTGTAATATCAATAAAGTAGAAACTTTAGATTATAGTGAGATATTAACTAAATTGGATGATGAAGAATATAGGGGTCTAGAAGAATATTTTAAGATAGAATATAAAAATCCTAAAATAATTCGGAAAACTATAGATGGTAGAGAATGTAATCTCCTTTCTTACGTAACTATACTTAGGAATATTACTGATAAACCTTTGCATATATATTTATATATATATCACGAGGATCCTAAGGTAGCTGAATATTTTTCTATTGATCAAGATAGAGATAAAATAATGATGGAAAATGGAGGTCACTATGTAGAAGTTCCCGCAGGAAGTCCTTTTACAATAACTAATTCAGCATGTGTCGAAATGGAAAATATTTCTGAATTATATGAAAAATTAGAAAACTTTGGAAAGTTTATAGTCTATGCTCTGATAAAAGAAGCAGATGGTAGAGAATTTATAGAAGTTTTTGATGCTAGAAAGTAACAGAAATCAATAATTACCATGAATTTATAGAAAAAGTTAATGATATCAATAAAAACCTACAAATATCTTTACTGATACTTGTAGGTTTAATTTGTCTATAATATGTTTCTTCTATATTTGATGTACATTTGACGTATTTCAGTCATTTTAGTGTTCATTTCGATTTGTAATTGTGAAGCTAGGTCGAACTCTTTGGCATCTAGTGCTTCCCTAAGTCTTGTGAAGACAGATTTTTCATGTAAACTATCTTTCATGAGCTTTCTTTTTAAGAAGTTGATATTTTCCCAGTTTACCACATCTAAATCTGTACACTCTATAGTGTGAAGTTTAGTCAATCTTCTAAGTATACTTATATTATCTTGTATGATTCTACCCTTTAGTTCATTCTTCCATTTTTCAAGTGAAACAGTGATAAATGAGTTAATGATTTCTTCAGTAAACACGCTATCTCTTTCTAATATCTCATATTTATCTGAAGCTTCTTTGAACATCTTGATGTTTTCCCATACAGTGAAAGGAGCTTTGCCGTATAGTTTGTTTCTTTCTTCTTCTGTGAAGTGTACGAAAACATTATAATTAGTTTCATACTCTTTGTTTTTATCTAAGTATTTTGAATCATCACCATATTTCTTAGTTAATTCAGCTTCCAATTCTTTAGTATCCATATTAAAATCTAAAACAGATATAATACCGTCTACCATAGCTTGATAACAAGAAGCTATGACTAAAAATGTGTTAGAAGTAGGATTAGGTGATCTAAGTTCAAATCTAGTGGCTAAAGGATTGTTCAAATCACGTATAACGCCAACAAGAACGGATCTGTTTCTAGTTGGAGCTTTTTTATCTCCTCCTAGAGAAGTTACAGTACAAACAGGAGCTTCGAATCCTGGTTTTAATCTATTAAATGCATCATTTGTATTTGAGACAAATGGATTTATTATTTCATAATTTTTAAGTAGACCAAATAAAGCACCATATCCGATTTCACTTAAATAATCTTCTTTCATATCATTTGGAGCGAAAAGATTTATAAATCTTCCATCTGATAATTTTACAGCTATGCCTAAGTGAACATGCTTTCCATTTCCAGCTACACCTTCTATAGGTTTTGCTTTGAAAGAAACTTTCAGTCCGTGAAATCTACATAAATCTTCTATGATTTCTCTAGCTAAAAGTTCGTTATCTGCTGCTTGAAGAGGTGTTGCGTATTTCCAGTCTATCTCCAATTGTTCCATGATTC
>Ga0193962_1001627_pt1 | contig 10398 bp, 5 predicted proteins | sample FB_5_MG_FD_140335 | JGI IMG/M metagenome (GOLD analysis project Ga0193962, IMG submission 140335) | Microbial mat bacterial communities from the Broadkill River, Lewes, Delaware, United States - FB_5_MG | ecosystem: Environmental > Aquatic > Freshwater > River > Microbial mats | place: USA...
AAAGTTTTAAAAATGGCAAACCATAATCTTTAGCTTCAAACTCTTTTTCATAACGCATAATTCCATAATCAATACTATCTTCAAATATTTTTTTGTATTCATTATTTAACAACATTGCCTCAAACTCTTTTGTTTTTGTAAGTTTGTTATTCTCATAATTTACAAGTTTAAGATATCTTGAAACTTGTGCTTTATCAAAGTATTTTTGATTTAAGAAATTAAAACTATGTATTATAGTTTCTTTATTTATTTTATTTAGATATTTGCCAAGTATTTTAAAAGCTATTTTTTCATCTATGCTTTTGTTTGAAAGTAAGTATTTTAAAATCACAAACTCATAAACTCTTTTTATAGGAAGTAAATAATCAATAAATCTTATAGCTTTTATAAATACCTCATCTTTACATATTTGTTTTAAGTGCTCATTATCTTCAACTAAAGATAAAAATTCTATATACGACTTGCTATGGCTTATAAAAGCTAAAGGACATAGCATGTTTTCATAATGTAAATAATCAAGTAAAGAAACTCTTTTATTTTCTAAAATCTCTTTAAACTTATAGTACTGCTCTTTTAAATACTTTATATGATTAAAGTTTTGATTTGTAATTTGTTCTAATATTCTTTGCTTTGATATTTCATCCATTTTTATAAATACATTTTGCATATTTGCAAAGTTATTTTGAACAGATATTTTGATACTTTCTTTATCAATTATTTTATTTCCAGCTAATGCTAAAGCTATTAAATATGCTTTATTATGATTTCCAATGAAATCTAAAACAGTTAAAAACTCTTTATTTTTATACTTACGTAAACCACGACCAAGTTGTTGAATAAAAATAATAGGGGAAGATGTTGGTCGAAGCATTAAAACAGTATTAATAGATGGAATATCAATACCTTCATTAAAAATATCAACTGTAAATATAACTTCTAAAGAGTTTGTATCATCTTCTAAGTTTTTAATAGCCTCTTCTCTTTTACTTATACTATTATCACTTAATAAATATGTTGAGCTTATACCTTTTTTATTAAACTGCTCACTCATGTAAAGGCAGTGTTTTTTTGAAACACAAAAAGCAATAACTTTTCTTTTTGAACCGCTATGAGAATAAAAGTTCATTTTTTCAACTATATAATCAACTCTTTTGTTTACATTTAAAACTCTAGCTATCTCATCAACTTTTGAAATATCAATATTACTATAATCAATACTATTAATATCACTAATTCCATAATAATGAAAAGGTGTTACAAGGCTATTTTCTAAAGCATCATTAAGTGTAATATCACAAGCAATGTTTTCATCAAATACTTTATAAACAGACTCTCCATCCATTCTATTTGAAGTTGCTGTTAAACCTAGAAGGAATTTTGTTTTAAAATAGTTTATTACTTTCATATAAGAGTTTGAAACAACATGATGTGCTTCATCAATAATTATATAATCAAAGTCATCTTTATTAAAATTCTCATAATTTAAACTCATAGTTTGAACAGTTGCAAATAAATAGTTTTTATCTAGCTCTTTTTTGTTTCCTGTATATAAACCACAAGTGAAGTTTTTATCTATTATTTTTTCAAAGCTTTGTTTTGCTTTTATTAAAATATTTTCTCTATGAACTATAAAAAGCAATCTTTTTGGTCTTACTGTTTTTACATCAAAAGCTGCAAGATAAGTTTTTCCTGTACCTGTTGCTGCAAGGGCTAAGGCTTTTATTTGTTTTTTCTTTCTTAAATCTTGAAGTTTTTGCAAGGCTTGTTTTTGCATATAGTTGCTATTTAAAGTATTTGAACTGTTTATATCACTTACTTTAAATACTTTTTGAAACTCTTGATTTTTCTTAAATTTTTCATACTCTAATAAAAACTCTTCACTAGCATTATATGAACTATTCCATAAAGCTTTAAACTCATTTAACACATCATTTAAAAACAAATCCTCTTTTTTAGATATTGTTTTTATATTCCATTCAATATTCGTTTTAAAAGCACTTGCTGTTATATTTGAAGAACCTAATAATATTTCGTAAACCTCATCAAATTCAAAGATATAAGCTTTTGAATGAAAGCCAATATTACTTAAAGAACTATCATATATTTTAAGCTCAATATTTTTAAACTCTTTTATTTTCCTCAAGGCCTCAACTTGAGTAAAATTTAAATATGTAGAAGTTAAAACTTTTCCTTTAACACCTTTTTCTTCCAAAGTTTTTAAGCTATCTAACAACAACTGTAATCCTGAGAAATTAATAAATGCAACATTAAAAATAAAACTATTACAAGTTTTAAGTAAATCTTCTAAATGATTATGAAAGTTTGTAGTTTGATTGTTTGTAATTAGTGTATTCAAAAAAAGCCTTATGATTATTGTTTATTATAATTAAATGAAACGTAATCTATGCTAAAATCCTTTTATGAGCAAAGACAATACAATATACTACTTAACATTTGAAAATATAAAAGATACAGATATTCTTTTTAATGATATTTATTCAAATGAAGATACAAACTACTACTTTTGTGATGATTTTTCAAAAGACTTTTATATATATTTAGCACGTTGTGGTTTTATTTGCACTTCTACTATTTACCAAGATAAGCTTTATTTATTACCTGAAATGCAATTTGAATATGCCCTTTTAGATTTTGAGAATCTTCATATTAGTAAAAAAGTAAAAAAACTAATAAAACAAGATGATTATGAATTTACATCAAATACAAGATTTAAAGAAGTAATTGAAAAAATAGATGAATATCACGAACCAAATTGGTTAATAGGTGAATACAAAAGCTTACTTATCAACTTACATAAAACTTATGATAACAATGATTTTAAGCTTGTTTCTTATGAAATAATAGATAAACATACAAAACAATTAATAGCTGCAGAAATTGGCTATAAAATCTATGATACTTATACTTCGCTGACAGGCTTTAGCTCAAAAGATAAAAAATATAATAATTATGGAAAACTACAATTAGTCTTGCTAGCACAAGAGTTGCAAAAAGAAGGCTTTTCCTTTTGGAATTTAGGTCATCCATATATGCAATATAAGTTTGATTTAGGAGCTGTTAAATACTCAAGAAATGATTTTTTAAAAAGATGGTTACCTAAGGTTTTTATTTAAACATTTGTTTCAAATACTAATTATGATATATTGATTAAATAACTTAAATAGGCTTCTATATGAATAAAATAATATTTTTCGTTTTTATAATACTTGTCTCTACTTTTACTTTGAATGCAAAGAACAATAAACTAAATAAAATAATAGAAAATAACGAATTAAAAGTTTGCATTTGGCCACAATATTATGGAATATCCTATATAGATAAAAGAACTCAAAAGTTAAGCGGAATTGATAGTGATTTAGCAAAAGAGTTAGCAAAAGAGTTAAAAGTAAAACTCAAATTTGTAGAGAGTTCTTTTCCAACTTTAATCAATGATATAAAAAATGATAAATGTGATATTGCAATGTTTGCAATAGGTAATACAAAAAAAAGAGCCCAACACTTAAGATTTACAAGTGCGCATTTACAAAGTGATATTTATGCAATTACTACAAAAACTAATAAAAATATTAAAACATGGGAAGATATTGATAAACCTAATATTGTCGTAGCTGTTGCAAAGGGAACTTATCATGAACCAATAATGAAAAATAGATTAAAAAATGCCAAACTTCTTGTAATAAAAGGTTTTAAACAAAGAGATGAGGAAGTACAAGCATCAAGAGCAGATGTTTTTATGACGGACTATCCTTACAGTACCAAAGTACTTAATAAAACTTCATGGGCAAAATTAATCAAACCTCCCAAAACTTATCACTTAACATCTTATGCTTGGGCTATGGCTTACAATAATGATGAATTTTATAATGCAGTAGAGAGTTTTATAAGCAGTATAAAAAAAGATAATCGATTAAAAAATCTTGCAATAAAAAATGGCTTAGAGCCTATAATAAAATTGAACTAAAAAGAAAGTATATGTTAAGAAAACTAGCTACAAAAGATGTAAACTTAATTATATTTGGTTCTTTAACTATTTTAATTATTATAATACTTGGAATAGTATCATCTGCACAAATCCTGAAAAAAGAAGCTATTGACAATCAATTAGAGATTTCTTCTTTAAATGGAAAATATTTAGCTGAAAACTTAAATCAAAATATGCATAATATTGAAATACTTATAGAAAATATTTCTAGTATAATAGATACAAAAGAGAGTCAAAGACTTACGAATATTAGACTACATAATATTCTAGAAAGATTTCCTATTATTCGTTCAATAAATATCTTAGATAAGAATAAAATCATTTATAGCTCAAATGATTTAAACCTAGGTTTGATTATCAATGATTATCTTTTCTATCCCAAGCCCTTACTTCAAAGTAATATACTTAGAGTTTCTTATCCATGGTTAGGAAGAGATTTTATTTCAGGTACAAATGTATTAGGAGAAGATGATATACCAGAAGATAACTTATCTTTTATACCTATTTTAAAAGACACTTATATAAATGACAAAAAATATAGCGTAATTATAAATTTAAATTCTGATTTTATTCTTAGTAAGTTTAAAGAAAGAAGTGCAAATAATATGTTTGAAATTACCTTATCAAGAACAGATAATATTCTTTTACTATCTAATAAAAATATTAACTCTATAGGAAAACAACAAAAAATAAGTTCTTTACTTCAAAATGCATTTGATTTAAATATTTCTACAGGAATTGAAGAAATTAATAACACTAAGAAAATAGTTACATATACATTAACTCAGGATTATCCTTTTATCATTAGTTTACACTTAGATTATAAAGAAAGTTTAATTTCATGGAATCAAAAAAGTTATAAATTCTTTTTTATATCTATTAGTATTGTTGTTATTTGTATAATCATTGTTTTGATATTGATTTTAGTATATAAAAAAAGTAAAGAAAAAGAAATACAATTACAAAAATTACAGCTAGAAAACCAAGAAAAATTCAAACATTTGTTTCAAGATTCACATCTAATGACAGCAATTCTTGATAATAAGGGAAGAATCTTAGATATTAATGGTTCTTTATTAGAGTTTTTAAATGCACAATTAAAAAATACAATAGATAAATCTTTTTGGAATTTAAGTTGTTGGGAATATGAAGAAAAAAGTTTTTTTAGAAGACTCTTTATTAAAAATGATTCAAATATAAATATAAAAAAAGAGATAAAAGTACTAGATAAACTCAAAAAAGAAGCAATAATTGAAATTAATATTTTTGCAATTAATAAAGATACAGAAAATTATAAATATATTTCAATTGCCCAAGATATTACGCAAAGAAAAGAAAGAGAAAAAAAACTTTTACAAGCATACACTGTTTTTGATAATACACAAGATGGTATTGTAATTACGGATAGATATACAAATATTGTTGATGTTAATTCTGCTTTTGAACGTATAACCGGGCATTCTAAAAAAGAAATATTAGGTAAAAGTATTAGAATATTAAAATCAGACGTGCGAAATGAAGATTTTTATATAAATATGTGGAATAATCTTAATAATTACAATTATTGGGAAGGTGAAATTACAAATTTAAAAAAAGACAAGAGCCTTTATACAGAATGGCTTACAATTAATTCAATATTAGATAAAAATTTACAAGTGATAAACTATATAGGAATATTTAGTGATATAAGTAAAGAAAAAGAAAAAGAGTACTTGTTAAAAGAACAAGAATCTGTTATTTATCAACAATCAAAAATGGCCTCTATGGGTGAAATGATTGAAAATATTGCACATCAATGGAGACAGCCTTTATCTGTAATTTCAACAGCTGCAACTGGAATTAAAATGCAAAAAGAGTTTAATATATCAAATGAAGAAGATGAAATAAAAAGCCTTGATTCAATTAATGAAGCAGCTCAATATTTGTCTGAGACAATCGAAGATTTTAAACATTTTCTTAGTAATAACAAAGAATTAAAAGAGTTTTCTTTAGAATCTTGTTTTACATCTGCGATAAAACTTACAAGTTCGAAACTAAAAAATAGAGACATACAAATTATACAAAATATAGATGATATTAAAATCTACGGATTAAGAAATGAACTTATCCAAGTTATTATAAATATAATTAACAATGCAAGAGATGCACTTGATGAGCTAGAAATAGAGGATAAATATATATTTATAAACTCAAGAACTAATAAAAAAAATGTACTTATAGAAATAAAAAACAATGGAGATATAATTCCCAAAGAGATTATAAATAGAATCTTTGAACCTTATTTTACGACAAAACATCAATCACAAGGAACGGGGATAGGTCTTTATATGAGTAGTGAGATTATTACAAATCATATGAATGGTTCACTTACTGTTAAAAATGAAAATTTTATTTACAATGATATAGAATATCAAGGTCCATGTTTTAAAATTGAAATTCCTATTTAAATAAAAGAAGTCTTAATTTTCTAAATTTGGAATAGTTACTATAAACAATGCACCTAAATCAGTATTTTTAACTTCGATTAAACCTTTTAGATGTTTATCAATAATAGTTTTTGTAATATAAAGACCTAAGCCAGTACCACTTGCAGGTCCTTTTGTAGTAAAATATGGTTCAAAGATTCTATCCATAATTTCTTCTGCTATTCCACCTGCATTATCTTCTATTTCCAAAACTAAAGAAGTATCTTGATTATAAATTTTTATCGTAATAAAAGGATTAGCTATTAACTCTGTAGCTGCTAATAATGCATCTTTTGCATTATTAATTATATTTATTAAAACTTGTAATAATTCATTCTCATAAGTTAAAATATCAGAAGTATCAGAAGTGCTTATATTAAAATTAATATTGTTACTTCTTAGTGTTTCAGAGTTTAGTTTCTTTATTTTTTCTATTATCTTATTTCCATTTGTTTGTGCAAGAATTTTATTATTTTTAAAAAAGTTTTTAAAATCTTCAATAGTTTCAGATAAATATTGCGCTGATTCATTAATCATATCAAGACTTTTAATTTCATCTTCTTCACTTATTGCATAAAATTCTTTTTGCATTTTAATTCCAGTTGCAGCTGTCGAGATAACGGATAAAGGCTGTCTCCATTGGTGAGCAATGATAGAAATCATTTCTCCCATTGCAGCATGTCTTGCTTGAACAAGCATAATATCTTCTTGTTTTTTTAGTTTTTCTTCCATTTTTATTTTTTCATCAATATTAGTTTCAACGGCTATGTAATTTATAATATTCTTTTTTTCATCAAAAATTGGACTAATTGCTACTGCCATCCAAGAAATCTTTTTAGATTTTGATAAATTTTTTAATATCCCAGTCCATGTATCTCCATTTGAAATACTATTCCATATTTCAGAATACTCTTTAGGACTTGTAAATCCTGATTTAAAAACAGAAGGTCTCTCCCCTATTAATTCTTCTTTTGAATACCCACTACTTGATATTAATTCTTTATTTACATATGTAATATGACCATCTTTATCAGTGATAATAATAGAAACAGGTAGTTTATCTAATGCAGTATCATAAAGATGCAGTTTCTCTTTTTTTTCTTTTTCTTTTGTTATATCAACAACAGATAAAAGATACATACTTTTATTGTTAAGTTTTGTAATTTCATGAGTTACTCTAATCCATTTAATCTCACCTTTTATACTTTTGATTGATATATCAAAAAAAGTACTATTATTACTTTTTACCCAAGAAATAAAACTATTCATCTGATTCATATTCTTAAAAAAAGAGAAAAAATAAATATTTCTTCTACTTTCTAGAAAATTGAAAATTTCAAAAGCGTGTTTATTATACCTATGAATATAATATTCATTATCTAAAACAAGATAACCAATTGGGGCATTCATAAAAAGAAGCATAAGTTCTTCTTCTTCTGCTTGTAATAATACAGTTTCTTGATCTCTTAATTCTTGATTCTGTAACTCAAGTTCAATCTGGTTTACGTGTAGTTCTTCTATAACTTCTTTAATATCAATAGAGTCTATATTAATTTCTTCTTTATTTTCTAATACATCTAGTGCTCTTTGTCTTAAAGATTTCATGAACTCTCCTATTTTAATTATTATAGAATAAATAAGCTTTGAATAGCTAAGTTATGGTATCATACATTCAACAAAAGGAGAATATTATTTTGGATAAGATAGAAGAAAAAATGATGATTTAATAGTAATTGGAATTGGTGCAAGTGCTGGAGGTTTAGAAGCATTGCAATCTTTTCTAAAAAATGTAGAAATCAATACAAACTTTGCTTATATTGTTGCTCAACATTTATCTCCAACATATAAAAGTTTGATGGTTGATTTACTAGCTAAAGACTCTCCTATTAAAATTAAAGAAGCAGTTAGTAATGAATTAATAGAAGCAAATATTATGTATATTTGTCCTCCTAATAAAAATATCTTGTAGAAGGTAATCACATAGTATTAATGGATCCTAAACAATTAACATATGGTCCAAAACCTTCTATAAATATTCTTTTTGAATCAATTGCAGCAAGTAAAGAAAACAAATCTATTGGTATAATCTTAAGTGGAACAGGAAGTGATGGCTCTCGTGGAATTAGAGCTATTAAAGCTGAAGGTGGTTTTACAATTGCACAGCAACCTCAAAGTTCTAAATATGATGGAATGCCTAATTCTGCTATTAATACAGGAAATGTAGATTTAATCTTGGATGTTGAAGTAATGGCAAAGGAAATAGCTGAAATTGTAAACTATCCTGATAAAAACAAACCTACTAGTATAATGAACGAAGAAACACAAGTTTACAAAAATATTTTAGCAAAATTACATAGAAATAAAAATATTGATTTTACATTATATAAATCTTCTACTGTAAATAGAAGAATTCAAAGAAGAATGGCAGCTTTAAAAATTACAAATTTAAGCACTTACTCAGAGCATATAACAAACAACTCAGAAGAAATCGAAGCACTTTTCAATGATATTTTAATTGGTGTAACGTCATTTTTTAGGGATAAAGATGCTTTTTTAGAACTTCATCATCAACTTGAAAAACTAATTAAAAGAAAAGATAATAAGCATATTCGTATTTGGACACCTGGATGTTCTACAGGTGAAGAAGCCTATACAATTGCAATGATTTTAAGTGAAATCTTAGATAAAGACTTTGAAGATTATAAAATCCAATTATTTGCAACAGATATTGACGAAATATCTACATCTTTTGCAAGAATGGGAAGATATCCAGAAAGTGCACTAATTGACATTGATAAAAGCTTTGTAAAAAAATATTTTACAGTTAAAAATGATGAATATGAAATAATTAAACCAATTAGAGATATGTGTATTTTCTCTAAGCATGATATTACAAATGATCCAGCATTTATGAGACTTGATTTAATTGTTTGTAGAAACCTTTTAATTTACTTTACAGCAGAACTACAACAAAGACTTTTCCCAATGTTCCATTATTCATTAAATGAGAAAGGTATTTTATTTTTAGGAAAATCAGAATCAATCGGCTCTTTTAATAATCAATTTAAAATTATCGATAAAAAATGGAAACTGTATGAAGCCGTTTATATGGGACAAAAAGTAGCCCCATTAATGCCAAAACCATTCAAAGCTTCAACTACATACAAAAGATATGAACTTGAAAGAGAAAGCAATAAAAGTATTCCAACTGTGTCTGAAATGATGGTTGATCATATTCAAAGACATATAATGCCTATGTGTATAGTCGTAAATGATGTTTCAGATATGATTTTTATAAAAGGTAGAAATCCTTATTTAGTACACCCTGAAGGAGAGATGACTCAAAATGTATTTAAAAATATACATAGTGATTTATCAGTTGAATTAAGAGCAGGACTGCACGATTGTAAAAAAGATCCAAATATTGTTAAAACTCAATTTACAAAAGTAGCACTTGCAGAACAAAATAAATTTGTAAGAATGGTAATTGTTCCTCTAGATAATTCCCTTACAAATGATTTATTTTTAGTTTGTTTTCAAGAAGAAGAGAAAGAAAATTTAAAAAGCTATGACATTATTGATAATATAAATAATAATAGTGAAGAAGTTGAAAGATTAAATTTAGAATTAGCAAGAACAAGAGAGCATTTACAAACAGTAATTGAAGAACTTGAAACTTCAAATGAAGAAATGCAAAGTTTAAATGAAGAACTAGAAACTACAAATGAAGAACTTCAATCTACAAATGAAGAACTTCAAACAGCTTACACAGAAATGCGTGCTATGTACGAAGAAAGAGATACAGATGCACAAAGAATGTCAGTAATAAAAGATGACGTTGAAAACACTAATGTTAGACTACAAATTGTTTTAAATTCAGCAAAAGTTGGAATATTTGAATATGATGTTGTTGAAAGAAAACATGTTTAT
>Ga0193962_1001628_pt1 | contig 10395 bp, 8 predicted proteins | sample FB_5_MG_FD_140335 | JGI IMG/M metagenome (GOLD analysis project Ga0193962, IMG submission 140335) | Microbial mat bacterial communities from the Broadkill River, Lewes, Delaware, United States - FB_5_MG | ecosystem: Environmental > Aquatic > Freshwater > River > Microbial mats | place: USA...
AACAATTTCCTAATCTTAATATTATTTCACTACTTTCTTCAGCTATGAGTTTATCACCGGTGTTTAACTCGATTATTTTATATTTTAGATAGGCATTTGATAAAGTTTCATTATTTGATTTTTCTTCATTATTTTCAGTTTGGCTAGTTTCAGTAGGGTTACTATTAACTTTTGAACTGATATTTTCTGTATTGTTATTAGTGTTCGAGTTTTCAATAGTATCAACATTATTGTCTTCTGGTGAATTGTTTGATTGCATATTAGATACTGTTGTGGATAACTCTTTCAACTTAGAATCTAAGTTGTCTATTGAATTTTGAAGTTTCTCAGTGTTTATATTTAGAGATTGATTTGAGTTTTCTGATAGATTATATTTTTCGACTATTTCATCTAATCTTAAATTTAAATAACTTAAAACTATTACAGGGTCACTTTCATCCCCTGGTTTAGCATATGAAGTGGTATTTGAAATCAGTGATAATCCGATTATTGTGCATATTGTAAGAATTGATATTGCGATTTTTTTCATAAATCCTCCTAATTAATTTTAATTATATATAATTAATTATAATTAAAAAAGCAAAATATTGCAACTAAAATTTTATTTACGATGTTTTGGTTTTAATTATTATCCTAGTTTTCATAAAAATATGCATATAATGTTAGAAAATAGGGATATATATACAATATTTGTTTATTTTTACTCTATAATATGTTAGAATATATCTGTATAAGTATATATTATGACTAGGAGACAGTATGTTTAAAAAAATATTGATGGTAACTATGTCTATGGACATAGGTGGAGCTGAAACTCATATTTTAGAATTAGCAATTGCTTTGAAAAATAGAGGATTTGATGTGTATATAGCATCAAATGGAGGAGCTTATTTGCCGAAAATTAGGGAAGCTGGAATAAAACATGTATCAGTGCCTCTTAATAATAAAAGAATATCAAACATAGTGAAATCAAAAAAAATATTATCAAAATTTATTATTGATGAAAAAATAGATGTTGTACATGCACATGCTAGAATTCCTATGTATGTATGTGGCAAAATAAAAAAACAATTAAAGAAGAAACAAAATTTCACATATGTAACTACAGATCATGCAAATTTTAGAAAAAATTTTATCTGGAAGATATTGACTGATTGGGGTGAAAAGACACTAGCAGTTAGTGAAGATTTAAAGCAGTCACTCATAAAAGATTATGGAGTTAATGCTAAAAATATAAAACTCACTGTAAACGGAGTAAATACTGAGAGATTCAATGCTGATATAAATTATCCAGAAGATTTAGATGTTTTAGAAAAATGTCAAGGTAAATTTAATATTTTGCATGTTAGCAGATTATCAGAAGAAGCATCTATACCCATATATGCATTAATAAATAATATGGAGAAGTTATTAGCTAAAAAAGATGATGTCAGATTGATAATAGTTGGAGATGGTACGGAATTTCAGAAGTTGAAAGACTTAGCAAATTCTAAAAACAAAAAACTAGGTGAAGAAGTAATACATGTACTAGGTAGAAAAACAAATGTGAATGAATATATTGCATTTTCAGATATGATGGTTGCAATATCAAGGTCTGCTTTAGAAGGGATGTCATCGGAAAAGCCAGTTTTTCTAGCTGGACCGTATGGAATTATTGGAAAATTAACAGAGTTCAATATAAACGAAGCTTTAGCAAGTAATTTTACTTGTAGGAACACAAAGGATTATGATGAGAATATATTTATAGATGAGTTAGTTCATTATTTAGATATATTTGATGATGATGATAAGATGGAATTGAAAAAAAATATTGCTTTTGCAAAAGAAGTTATGACTAAAAATTATTCGGTGAATAGAATGACAGACGATGCAATTGCCATATACGAAGAGGCATATAATAAAATCAATGCACTTATATTTGGATATATAGGTTTTGATAATTCTGGTGATGATGCGATATTTGATATATTATCAAATTCTCTTCTAGATAGATATAAAGGAATGAACTTAACAGCTATTTCAAGTTCTTCAAAAAAAACATTGATGAATAATAAAATAAAAAGGATATATAGTTTTTCTTTTTGTAAAATATTGAAAGAAATTAAAAATGCAGATATAGTTATAGCTAACGGAGGAAGTCTTTTACAAGATTCTACTAGTTCTAGAAGTTTGCTATATTATTTATGGATAATTAACACTGCGAAAAGACATAATAAACATGTTTGTATGATTGCTAATGGATTAGGTCCAATAAAAGAAAATAAAAATAAAAAACGTGTGTCTGAATCATTGAGTAGAGTAGATTTGATAACATATAGAGATCATAAATCAAAAAAACTATCAGATGAATTAGGAATAAAAGGTCCTCATATTTTGACCACAGCAGATTTAGTTTTCAAATATACAAATGATGAAGACTGCGAGTGTAAAACATTGTTTGAAAAATTAAAAATACCAGACTCAAATATCATTGGTGTATCTATAAGACCATGGCAAAATAGTGATATATTTAGTTTACAAATGGCGCGTGTATGTGATAAAATTATAAGAGATTTGAAAGTTAATATAGTATTTATTCCTTTTCAAAAAACTAAACGTGTAGATGATATGATTGCTATAAACAATGTAGTAGAAAATATGGAAGAAAAATCATATGTACTAGATGAAATATTAAATTATAAAGAATTATCATTCATTATATCAAAATTTGATGTTATGATTGCAATGAGGTTACATAGTGCTATATATGCATTGGTAAACGAAGTTCCAGTATATGGATTGAGCTATCAACCTAAGGTTAAAGTATATTTAGAGAAATTCAATTTACCTTATACTGAAGATCTAGATAATTTAGATGAGAATAAAATAACAAAAGAAGTAAAACAATTAGTTAATTCAAAATATGAGGTTTCAAAAAAAATAGGAGAACAGCTATCAGAATTAGCAAATAAAGCGGATGAAAATATAATAGCTTTATGCAACTATATAGATAGTAACTTGATGAAATGATAAAAAAATTAGATATATTAGGAAGCCGTATAGATAATTTATCTATGGATGAAACACTTGCCCTATGTAAACAAAGAATACTAGATAAAGAGCAATTGTTAGTATTTACACCAAATACAGAAATAATTATGATGTGTTATAAAGATGAAGAATTTAGAAATTTGATTAATTCATCTGATATAAATATTCCTGATGGAGTAGGACTCATATTAGGCTCAAAATTAAAAAAGAAGAAATTAAAAGAAAAAGTTGCTGGTTTTGAATTATCAATGAATTTAATTGAAGAGGCAAATTTGAAACATTTGAAGTTGTATATAGTCGCAGGAAAACCTGGTGTAGCAGAAACTGCATGTGAAAATATCCGAAAAAAATATTCGAATGTAGATATAGTTGGATGTCAGAATGGATATTTCAAAGGAAGTCATTTAGGTATAGAAAACTCTGCGGAAGAGCTAGCAATTATTGAAGATATAAATGATAAGCAGCCAGATATATTATTTGTAGGTTTAGGAGCAAAGAAGCAAGAACTTTGGGCATATAAAAATGCTAAAAGGATAAATGCTAAGATAATAATTGGAAACGGTGGTACGACAGATGTTATAGCAGGTAATGTCAAAAGGGCACCTGACTTTTTTGTTAGATGTGGATTAGAATGGCTATATAGACTTATTAATCAACCTAGCAGAATAAAAAGACAAATTCTATTGCCACAATTTTTACTGAAAATTATTTTTGGAGGCAAAGATACAATAAAAATTATAGAGTAGTGAAATCAAGGAGGAGTTATGAAATTATTTATAGATACAGCAGACGTAGAACAAATATCTGAAATGAATGAACTTGGAATTGTTTCAGGTGTTACTACGAATCCGAGTCTGATTGCAAGAGAAGGAAGAGATTTTTATCAAGTGGTGAAAGAAATCACAGATATAGTTGATGGACCAATAAGTGCAGAAGTTATTTCTTTGAATTGTGATGGAATGATAGAAGAAGCTGAAAAATTAGCGACTATTCATAAAAATATTGTAATTAAAATTCCAATGACTGCTGAAGGATTGAAAGCAGTTAAGATTTTAAATAAAAAGAACATAAAAACTAATGTTACGCTGATTTTCTCAGCTAGTCAAGCGCTTTTAGCAGCTAAGGCAGGAGCTAGTTTTGTTAGCCCGTTCCTAGGTAGACTAGATGATATTGGAAGTGATGGAGTGGCTTTAGTAAAAGAAATTATTGAGATATTTGATCATGATGATGATATCAGTACAGAAATAATTGCAGCTAGTATAAGAAGTGAAAAACACGTTACTGATGTTGCAAAAGTAGGCTGTCATATAGCTACTATACCATATAAAATTTTGGTAGGTATGCAAAACCATCCTCTTACTGATATTGGGATTGAGAAATTTTTAAATGATTGGAAAAATAAAGAAACGAAATAGTGTAAAGCACAAGGAGGAAAAATGAACAAGAATACATTAGAGAAACATGCTTTAGAGGCAAGAAGGAACATTTTAACTATGATACATGCAGCAAGTAGTGGCCATCCAGGTGGTTCATTGTCTTGTACAGATTTAGGTACTTATTTATTTTTTAACGAGATGAATTATGAAAATTTAGAAGATGAGAATAGAGATAGATTCGTATTATCAAAAGGTCATGCAGCACCTATGCTATATGCTATGTTAATGGAAAAAGGCTACTTGGCAAAAGAAGAAATGACATCGCTTAGACAAGTTAATTCAAAATTACAGGGACATCCTAGTATGAGAAAATTAGATGGTATAGACATGTCTACTGGTTCTCTAGGACAAGGATTATCTGTTGCTAATGGTATGGCTTTAGGATTTAAAATGGATGGAAAGCCAAACAAAGTTTATGCCATTTTAGGTGATGGAGAGATGCAAGAAGGTATGATTTGGGAATCAGCAATGTTTGCAAGTCATTATAAGTTAAGCAATGTTACAGCAATACTTGATAATAATGGTTTACAAATAGATGGTAAAAATGAAGACGTATTAGGTGTAGATCCACTTGATAAAAAATGGGAAGCTTTTGGATGGCATGTAATCAAATGCGATGGACATGATTTTGATTCTATAGATAAAGCATTTGAAGAAAGACATAAAATATCGGATAAGCCAGTAATAATAATAGCAAAAACTATTAAAGGGAAAGGCGTATCTTATATGGAAGATCAAGCAGGATGGCATGGAAAAGCGCCAAATGATGAAGAATTAGAAATTGCGATGAAGGAATTAGGAGGTATCAAATAATGGCAAAAATAGCAACTAGACAAGCGTATGGTGAGGCATTACAAAAATTAGCAGAGACAAATAAAAATGTTGTCGTATTAGATGCAGATTTATCAAAGTCAACAAAAACAGCTGAGTTTAAAAAAGTGGCACCAGAAAGATTTATAAATGTAGGAATTGCGGAACAAGATCTTATGGGAGTAGCTGCAGGTCTATCGTTAACTGGGAAAGTACCTTTTGCAAGTTCATTTGCGATGTTTGCAGCAGGAAGAGCTTTTGAAATAATTAGAAACTCTATAGCATATCCTAAATTAAATGTAAAAATAGCTGCTACACATGCTGGACTTACAGTAGGAGAAGATGGTGCTTCTCATCAATGTTTAGAAGATATAAGCTTAATGAGAACTATACCTAATATGGTAGTTATCAATCCTTGTGATGCAGAAGAAGCTAGACAAGCGGTTATGGCAGCTGCTGAATATGTGGGACCTGTATATTTGAGATTAGGAAGATCAGGAGTAGAAGAAATAAATAATGCTGATTACAAATTTGAAATAGGTAAAGGTGTGACTCTTAAAAAAGGTGATGATGCTACAATTGTGGCTACTGGAATCATGGTTGAAAAAGCATTGATGGCTGCTGATTTATTAAAAGAAAAAAATATAGACGTTAGAGTAATAAATATACATACAATTAAACCAATTGATAAGGAGTTGATTATGAAAGCTGCAGAAGAAACAAAATGCATAGTTACTGCAGAGGAGCATAATATTATTGGTGGACTAGGTAGTGCAGTTTTAGAAGCTATAGAAGAAAATCCAGTTCCAGTATCAAGAATAGGTGTTAGAGATACATTTGGTGAATCAGGTAAACCAGCTGATTTATTGGTAAAATATGGATTGACAGAAGTTGAAATTGCACAAGCTATAGAAAAATTATTGAAGAAATAAATAGGGGTAATCTGATGATTGAATTCAAAGATATAAGTAAAGTTTACAAAAAAGAATTTTTGGCAATCAATCATGTTAATTTAAAAATAGATGAAGGTGAATTTGTATTTTTAGTTGGAAAAAGTGGTGCTGGTAAAACAACTCTTGTAAAGTTATTACTAAAAGAAATAGAGCCGTCTTCAGGAAAAATATATTATCATGATGAAGATATAACTAAAATAAGAAGACAGCATATCGCTGGATATAGAAGGCAGATAGGTTTTGTTTTTCAAGATTATAGGTTGATTCCAAAGAAAAATGTTTTTGAAAATGTAGCATTTGCTATGGAAATAATAGGTCAGAGCAGAAAAAATATTCGTAGAGAAGTTCCAACTGTCTTAAATATGGTAGGACTAGCTAGTAAGGCTAAGAATTATCCAGAAGAACTTTCTGGTGGTGAAATGCAAAGAGTTGCTATAGCTAGAGCAGTTATTAATAGACCTAAAATAATAATAGCGGATGAACCGACTGGAAATTTAGACCCAGAAACAAGTGTTGAAATAATGAAGATATTTACAGAAATAAACAAACGAGGAACAACGCTCATTATGGCAACTCATGATAGAGATATTGTGAACAGAATGCAAAAAAGGGTTATTGAATTGAAAAAAGGTTCAATAATTAGAGATACAGAAGCTGGAGGTTATGCTCATGAGTATTAAGAGAAAATATATTTTTAAACAAGCTTTTCAAAGTTTGTGGAGAAATAAAATCATGGCATTAGCTTCTATTGGATCAATTACAGCTGTTTTGATAATTTTAGGATATATTTTAATGGCAGTGCTTAACATAAACAATATAGCTATGATAACTAAAGAAGAATTTGATGAAGTGGTTGTATATGTTAAAGATAATTCTCAAGAATCAGATAGACAAGAGTTTGAGGATAAAGTTGGGAATATGACTGGTGTTATGGCAGTTGTGTTCAAAAGTAAAGAAGTGGCACTTAGCGAAGTTAAAAATGAATGGGGTGATGAGTCTGGCTTATTAGATGATTTAAGAAGAAATCCGTTGCCCGATTCATATATTATTCAGCTTGAAGATATTAGATATTCTGATTTGGTTATAGAAAATATAAATAATTTTACTATAGTTGAAGGTATAAAATATTATCAAGATACAGCTAAAAGCCTGATATCAATATCTAATACTATTGAAAAAATAGGAATTATCGTTATTTTGATACTTTTATTTATAAGTATATTTTTGATATCTAATACAATTAAATTGACAGTAGTGTTTAGGAGGAAAGAAGTACAACTTATGCAATATATAGGTGCTACAAATGGATATGTTAGAGGTCCATTTATGCTAGAAGGTACTTTATTAGGCATCTTTGGTGCATTACTTGCAATTGTGATATTGAATTTAACGTATTCTTATTCAACAGAATATATGACTGGTTATTTTGCTTTGTTATCGGGATTCAACAATTTTATAATTCCTTTTAAGGTAGTATTTAATGATATTAGCATTATATTTATAACAATAGGCGTAGGTATTGGAGTTCTGGGGAGTTTAATTTCACTCAAAAAGTTTTTAAGTGTATAGGAGCAAGTATGAAAAAAAATAGACTTTATTGTATAATTATTATAGTTATCTTAATATCTGTTGTTTTTGGTACATCTATAAATGCAACTGAAGAGATTGAAGACTTACAAAATAGAGTAGAAGAAAATGATAGTAAGATAGGTGACATAAAAAATCAAATAGCAGAAATTAATGGAAAGAAAAAAAATACTGCTAATCAAATTGCAGTGTTAGATTTACAAATTCAGGCCTTACAATTAGAAAAAAAAGGCTATGATTTAGAGATTGAAACATTATCAAAATCAATTGAATCAAACATTAGTAATGTTGATAATCTTACAGAGAAAATAGAAGATAATAATATTTTATTGGAAAAAAGACTTAGAGCATCATATAAAAATAGTGGTGTGGCTTATTTAGAATTGATATTTGATTCAGATAATATAGTTGAAGCAATGACTAGGCTAGATATGGTTCAACTTATAATTAAGGATGATGTAGAACTTCTAAAAAGTATAGAAGGTCAGAAAAATGATTTAAACAACTTATTAGAAGAACAGAAAAATCAGAGACAGAAGTTGAGTGATGTCAAAGAGGGTATTGTTGAAAAATCTAGAGAAATAGAAAATGCTCAAAGAGAAAAAGAAGCCTATATGTCCAATCTTGAACATGATAAAAAAGAGATGGAAGAAATGGAAGACAGACTTCAAGCAGCTAATAAAAGTTTTGAAAGTCAAATAAAGCAAAAGCAACTTGAAATGGAATATGCTGGTGGAGAAATGAAATGGCCAGTTCCAGATCATTATAGAATAACTTCTCCATATGGTAAAAGAATACATCCTATTTATGGATATACGTCTTTCCATAGAGGTATTGATATCGCATGTTATTATAATACAGAAATAGTTGCAGCTAATGCAGGAGTAGTTATAGTAGCTGGATGGCATTATTCTTATGGATATTATATTATTATTGATCATGGTGGTGGTATATCTACTGTATATGGTCATAATACTAAATTATTAGTAAAAGCTGGTCAGGAAGTGAAAAAAGGACAAGTTATTTCACTTAGTGGTAGTACTGGTGAATCGACAGGACCGCACCTTCACTTTGAAGTTAGAGTAAATGGATCTACAAGTAATCCAATGGACTATGTAAAATAAAGGGGTATATATGAGGATTTTAACGAGCTTTACATTTTGGTATTTAATTAATGTTATATGCGTTTTCATAGTAATATTTATGGAAAGAAAAAGTCCTACATCTACTTTGGTTTGGGTATTTATATTGTTATTTGTACCATTTTTGGGGTTCGTATTTTATCTTTTGTTAGCACAAAATTTTAGTAGAAAAGAATTGTTTTCTATGAAAACAAATGCTAGAAGAACTTTTGGAAACTTTCTTAAATTACAAGAAAAAGAGTTTAAGGAAGAGCAAATTTATTTTAATGATAAGAGTGTAGAGAAACATTTAGAAACAATAAAAATGAATTTATTTGAAAATGAATGTTTCTTTACTCAAGATAACAGGGTGAAAATTTTAACTGATGGTCATGAACTTTATAAAGACATGTTTGAGGAATTTGAAAAAGCAGAGAAAAGCATTCATGTATTATTTTATATCATTAAAAATGATGAGTTAGGCAATGATTTTTTAGATTTATTAAAAAAGAAAGCAGAAGCGGGTGTAAGAGTTAGGATTATTTATGATTCTATGGGTGGAAGAGAAATAAAAAGAAAGAAAATAAAAGAACTTCAAAATTCTGGAGTTTTAATAGGTAGTTTTTTTCCAAGTCCGTTTCCACTTTTTAACTCCAAAGCAAATTATAGAAATCATAGGAAAATTGTTGTAATAGATGGAGATATTGGATATTGCGGTGGCTTTAATGTTGGAGATGAATATCTTGGAAAATCCAAGAAATTTGGATATTGGAGAGATACTCATGTTAAGATAAAAGGAAGTGCGTGTATAGATTTACAGAGAAGATTTTTCTTGGATTGGTCTAATGTATCAAAGGAAAAAATTAGTTTTAAACCTAAGTATTTTCCTCAATTTTCCGATGAAACAATTGAAGGTGAATGTGCTATTCAAATCGTTTCTAGTGGACCAGATATGCGTGATGAAGTAATCAAGCAAAATTATATTAAACTAATAAATTCAGCTAGTAAAAGTATTTATATTCAAACTCCATATTTTGCACCAGATGATAGTCTGTTAGACGCGCTTAAATTAGCTGCATTATCAGGAGTAGATGTAAATATTATGATTCCAAATAAACCTGACCACCCATTTGTGTATTGGGCAACTTTTAGTTTTGTAGGTGATTTACTTAAATATGGAGTAAATGTTTACACTTATGAAAATGGATTTATGCATTCAAAAGTGTTAATTGTGGATGAACAGGTTGTTTCAGTAGGATCAGCTAATTTTGATATAAGAAGTTTCAGACTGGATTTTGAAACAAATGCTATTATTTATGATACAAAGATAGCCAAAGAGATGATAGAAATATATAATGAAGATATTTTGTTATCATCTAAATTAGTATATGACATATATTTACAGAGAGGTATAAATATAAGGATAAAGGAATCTATATCTAGATTATTTACACCAGT
>Ga0193962_1001630_pt1 | contig 10394 bp, 9 predicted proteins | sample FB_5_MG_FD_140335 | JGI IMG/M metagenome (GOLD analysis project Ga0193962, IMG submission 140335) | Microbial mat bacterial communities from the Broadkill River, Lewes, Delaware, United States - FB_5_MG | ecosystem: Environmental > Aquatic > Freshwater > River > Microbial mats | place: USA...
ATCTTACTTCATTCGCCTTTTTAAAGAGGCTTATGGAATAACGCCAAAGCAATATCAATTACGCCAACGAAACATATAATAATTTGTTTTTTAAAAAGCACCAATCATTAAAATAGAAACCATTGCAAAAGACAGAGTTGTACCAGAGAATTATCACGCAATGAGCATGTACCAAGAATACTTCAAAAGAAAATGACAGTTATATTGTTTGGGTATTAGGACCAAAATACACTTCTAAACAAAACGGTCTCTATAATCACATCGTTGACAAAGTGGCTCTAGAAGCTTATTGTTTTCTAAACCAGTCCGAATTGCGATGGCTTTTTTTGACGTTACTATTGACTCAAAATCTAATTCCAAGATATTTCCAAGTGATATAACGCCCTCAGCATCCAAGCAGCAAGGGACTACTTCGCCCGTTGATAATATAGCAATCTGCCGTCTTAGCCCATAGCAAGTTCCCTTCGTAGCAACAAGATCATGAGTCAATGACGGCCAATCAAATTCTACTCCTCTACTAATATACACCTTATGAGTTAACTTCAACTTATTGCTTTTAGGTTCTGTAACTGTTATAGGCTCTGATAAGCCTAAGTAGCTCTCAATATAATCCAACGTTTTTTCTTGTTTTCCATTAGCATTAAATCCAGCATCCTGATAATTCCATAGACGCAAACCAAATAATATATTCGTTTCCTTCAAGCCCTGCTTAACCACCTTCAATACAGCGTCCAAATATTTTTTATAAGCAGCACCATCTTGCTCAAAACTTTGTAGTGAAATGCTTAATGAACGAACTGATGAATTTCTTAATATAGTTTGCCCATGGCGCTCAAGTAATGTACCATTAGTCGTAATATTAACTTTCTTATGATAACTATGACAAAGAACTAAAATATCCTCAAAATTCGGATGTAAAAGCGGCTCACCTTTTACATGTAAGTAAATATTCTCACAATGACCTTCAATACGCTCCAAAACAGTTTCAAACTCATCTAAACTCATAACCTTAGGCTCTCTACGAGTTGGTGAACAAAAGGAGCATTTTAAGTTACAAACATTTGATATTTCTATAAAAATACGTTTAAATTTTTTCATTATACCCTACTTTTCTTTTTAAACTTCCCTCCCATCATATGAGATTTCAACAAAAATTTCAACGTAAAAAGGAGTTACAAATATAATGCAACTCCTAAAATTTTATTTTAGCCTTTATTATAAATATTTTTCAATATCTGCAGCAATTGCCTCTGGTGCTATTGGTGATTCATAACGCTTAATAACATTACCTTGTCTGTCTACAAGAAATTTTGTGAAATTCCATTTAATATCATCACCCTCTAGTAACTGAGGTAATTTTTCACTTAGGAAACCTTGCATCTTTTGGCCACCTTCAGTCGCTGTATCAAAACCTTCAAATGATTTTTCACTTGTTAAGTATTTAAATAACGGATCAGCAGCTTCTCCTCTAACATCTAGTTTCTGTGATAATAAGAAAGTTACACCATAATTCAACTTACAGAAAGATACAATTTCTTCACTTGTCCCTGGTTCTTGTTCTAAAAACTGATTACTTGGAAATCCTATAACCTCAAGTCCTTGGTCATTATACTTTTCATATAAAGCTTGTAAACCTTCATATTGTGGAGTAAATCCACATTTACTAGCAGTATTTGCAATCAGCATCACCTTGCCTTTAAATTCGCTTAAGCTCACTACTTCATCATCTGTGTCTCTAAAATTAAAATCATAAATTTTCATTGTTATTCCTCCTCATATTTTGTAGTATGTAATTTCAAATATTTTTAATCTAGCAAGATTAATCTTACAAGATCATTATGCGCTTCTTTTCTAGTTTTGTCAACAAAATTTCATAAAAAAAGCCAAACAATAAAAATGTCTGGCTATCACTTACTATTCATTATTCTCCAAACACCGCATTTACTAACCTCTCATTCAATACGTCTAGCATTTCAATCGATTGATAAAATTCGTCTTTAGTCAGCTGTAAGGCATTTGCTAATTCACTTGGAATTTTACGTGCCTGCGGAACAAGCGCCATTCCCTCCTCAGTAATACTTACACAAGTCTTTCGATCATCTTGAGGATGTTTTTCTTTCTTTACATATCCACTGGATATTAAACGCTTCACAATAGGTGTCAGGGTCCCTGTTTTAAGCTGTAATTGTTCCCCAAGTTCCTTAAAACCAATGACTTTACGCTCCCAAAGTACAAGCAACACAAGATATTGAGGATATGTTAACCCTAGTTTATCTAAGTGTGGCGTGTAAAGTCGAATCATTAAACGTGATGCTTTATATAATCTGAAGCACAGTTGTTGGTCCAGTTGCAATGCTTTTTCGCTCATTTTATTTTCCTCCTATCCGTTCTAAGGCAGATAGTCCTTTCTTGTCACTCTTATTATCTACTTAATACCTATTATATAGTAAATTTAGTTGATCACACAAGAGTATCTAGGCAAAAGCAACTTCTTTGAGATCAATAAAAAAAGAGTAAAGATTGAATACACAATCCTTACTCTCTATTATCTTATTAAAACAAGATTATTCAGCAGCTGGTGCTTCTTCAGTTGCTTCTTCTGTAGCTTCTTCAGCAGCTTCTTCAGTTACTTCTTCTGTAGCTTCTTCAGTTGCTTCTTCAGCAGCTTCTAACTCAGTAGCTTCTACAGTTTCAGTAGCTTCAACCGTTGCATCTGTAGCTTCTTCTGCCTTAGCAGTACATCCTGCAAACATAGCTAACGATACAACAACACCTGCGATTAAAATTCTTCTTTTTAACATGTTTCTTTTCCTCCTAATTGTGCCCCGTAATATTTGTCTTTTAGCAAACCCAAAATTATTCACTTTAATGAGTGTACCACACTTAAGAGGTTGATTTCAATTAAATTTAAAAAGTGCCATTTTTTAGAAAATTCACAGTATTCGTTTAATCAAGTACTAGTTTTTTTCTATTTGCTCAATCACTTCATAAACCTCATCTCCATCAATAGGCTTACTATAATAGTAACCTTGGACAATATGCCCACCAGATTGTTTAAACTTAGTTTTCATAATCTCATCTTCAATGCCTTCAGCAACAACCTCTAGATCAAAACACTTAGAAAGTTCAATTAACGCTTTTATAACACGCTCATCATCACTAGAATACTTCCACATCAAATCTTTATCTAATTTCACCTTATCAATAGGGAGACTTTCTAAATAACTTATAGATGAAAATCCTGTCCCAAAATCATCTAAAGCCAAATTAATATCAAGCGCTTTAAATTCATTTAGATAATTCAATGCTTCCGACATATTCTCTATCAATATATTTTCAGTAACTTCAATTTCTATATAGGTCGCAGGTATCTCATAATCCAATAATAAGCTCGCCAGATATGTGTGAAATTGCTTATCTCTCAATTGAATTGGCGAGAAATTAATAGCTGTTTTCCTAATCTCAAATCCTTGCTTTTTCCATAAAGCAAGCTGTTCAACAACCGTCTTTGCAACCCAGCGGCCAATTGGCAAAATAAGACCTATTTCTTCCGCTATTGGTATAAATGTATCCGGCTTACAAGCTTCATTTTTTAACCGTAACAAGGCCTCTAAACCAACAACCTGTCCTGTCACCAAAGAAACCTGTGGCTGATAAACCAACTTAAACTGGTCCTTGTCGAACGCTTCTCTCAATAATGTCTCAATTTTAGATTTTTCCATAATTAACTCAATCATTTCCTCGTTAAAATATAAATAACCATTTTTTCCTTTTTCCTTAACCTTTGAAACAGCCGAATCTGCATCTATAATCAACTTATTAACTTCTCTTGAATCGTTTGGATATAAAGAAATACCAATACTCGTTGTAATGTAGATTTTCTTATCCTCTACTTCAACATCTCTCTTTAATGTCGTCATAACAGTACTTACAAATTGATCTATTTCACTTATATCATCAAGATCGCTGAGATAAACGATAAATTCATCCCCACTAAATCTAGCAATATAAGCTTTTGTCGATAAAGTCTTCAACATTTCTGCAACGCACTTCAAAACTTTATCACCAAACTCATGACCCAGAGTATTATTTATTCCTTTAAAATTATCGATACCAATTAAAAGAACAGACCCCTGTTTTTCTGTTGTTAATTTCTCATTTAACCAACGAACAAAGCCTTGTCGATTCGCTAACCCAGTTAACTCATCGTGATAAGCAATATACTCTATATATTGTTTTTGATTAACAATTTCATCAAATTGTTCCCTTAATGTTTCTTCTGCTGCCCGTATTTGCTGATATGTAGCCATAAGCTCTTCATTTGATCCCACTAATTCCTCTTTGGTTTCATTTAATTCAAAAATATAGCCATATGTCTTATCAAGAATCTTATTGATAATATCAATAAGCCCTAAAAAACTTTTCTTCCCTTCTTGCGGTAACTTATAGAGTGTATTACTTGCGACATCAATTTTATCAATGCTCTCTTCAAGATCATGTATAGGCCTTATAATATTGTAATACTGGAAACCTGTCAGTATCATTATCAAAAAAATAATAAACACTATATTAAACCAAACAACCATTTCATCATACTCTACAAACTCCTCTAGTGAGTAGTCAATATTTAAGACACCAAACATTGTATCCCCAGAAAAAATAGGAATATAAAATTCATACCCCGTCAAGTTTCCTTCTGAAGTATATGTCTTCATAATCAATATATCCTCTTGCTTACTAAAAGAGTCTATGTTAACTTTAGCCTCCTTAGTCATATATGCATCACTACTATAAGCAATTGTCTTTAAGTTCAAATCCAAAAATCGAATACCTAAAACTTTTGAATGACTCGCAACTTGATCAATAACAGACTGATAAGAAAATTGCGCTTTAGCATATTCTACAATTTCCGCTTCTAGTCCCACCTGCACAAAAGAGCCCTTAGAAGATTTAATCGCACCATATTTCATCAATTTATTATACTTATCATCTGGACGAATCTCTTCCATAAGTTGTTGAACATCTGTCCTAACAAAAGCATATAGAGGGTGTTCCTCATGTGGTATCCATCCCAAATAACCTTCTATGGTTGAATAAAGTATCTGTCCATCTTTATCCATATAATGAAGTTCACTTACATCCAAAATATTCATTAATTCATACAAAAGTTTATTACTTATTTGACTTGTTTGCTCCATTTTTAATACTGTTCGACCAGCAATTTCTATTTTCTCTTCAAGTATTGCTTCTGCATATTTTTGAGATTCTATATTCTTAGTCAGTTGTCCGCCTACCTGATTAGCAACAGTCACCCCTTCTTCTCTATACTGAGTTAAGAGTTTTTCGCTGTTTAAATTAATAGAAACTATACTCATTACTAAAATAAAAGTAATAGAAATAGTCATAGGAATATAAACAATTCTTGCTAAATTTACTATTTTTCTTTTATGGCGCCTAATCATAAAATTCCACCTACTTCAATAGTTAATTGCATCTATTTTCACTACATTTTTTCGTTCTTATGAACTATTACAATTGATACCCGTTGCACATAAGGTAAACCATGTAAATAGATGGAAGTAGAAACACTTAACCATCTTCCACTTGCCAATATTTGTAATTTGTTGTAATATAGTGTTATTAACAAATATTAGGAGGCGTTAAGATGAAAAGAGTTATATCACTTATTGCATTACTTGCACTACTATCTAGCTTTGCATATGGGGAAGTACAACTACAAGAAACAGACAAGGCATTAGAATTAGAAATTGAAACGCTAAAAAACACTTATGAACCTTTTTATGCTGAAAACTACCAAACAAGAGAAGTTCCTCAGTTCTATGTAGAAGAATATGACATAGAGGTTCCTTACATGGCTATTGGATACGTTTCTGGCTATGTTAGAGATGGCTTACCTCAAGGTAGTGGCACTCTAAAAATTTTCGATTATAACAAAGATGGCTCAGTCAAAAAAACAATGAAATTTATAGGTACTTTTGAAGATGGAATGTTAGTAGGCGATGGACAAATATTCATCGACTATGAGAATGATCCTACAGAACTTCTTGTACATGAGGTTATGGGTAACTTCTACTATGGCTTACTACATGGAAAATCAACTCTTGTGTTACGAAAAGTTGATAGTGATTCTAAATCAAAACAAAGTACAATCTATGAGGGTACATATAAATTTGGCGACAAAGAAGGTTTATTTACTGAAACCCAATTTATTAATGACGAATCAACGACACATAAAGGTGAGTTTAGCAATAACGTAAAAGTTGGCGAATGGCTCCCTGTTGTTGAAGAGGAAATAACAAGTAATTAATCTTAGCTCGAGCATTTAAGCAACACGAATAAAAACCTCAACGTTAGTAAGATAAGATTACTTACTAACGTTGAGGTTTTCTATTATTCTCATATATTTCTTTGACGCGCATGATATAAGGAGTCAACTTTGAGTCATAATAATTTCTAGCCACTTATCTTTTAGCATTTGTGGTCTTATAATATCATGCATTCCTGAACTTGGTTTGATTACCCTATAGATGCTTTTCAAAAACCGTAGACTTGCACTCCCATTTGAACCAATTATCCCTAAGAACTACCTTATCCTCCCCACAGCATCAGCTCGACACCTTTTACAATCTTTGAGTATGGGTAAGATATTACTCACCTCTCCTTTTAACTTTTCATAATCCAAATTACTCAGCACGTTGCTTTTGTCAAATTTATTCTGCGGAATCAAATTGATAATATTTACTATGTCGACTCCCATTCCTTTCATTTTTTTTGCAATACTAATAACCTCATAGTCGTTCACAGTTTTTATAGCAACAATATTGATCTTTACAATCATACCAATAGCTTTTGCCTTCTTTATTCCCTCTAATTGTTTTGCAATAAATACTTCTGCTGGGACTAAGACAGAGTCGTATATGCGAGGAACGGTCTCTGCCTTCAATGTATTAACCGTAACTGTAATGCTATGGCAAAACTTACCATATTGGTCTAGTTTCTCACTTAATAGTAAGCCGTTTGTGCTCAAACATATAATTTTATCGAAATTATTTCTGATTATTTCTAAGGTCTCAAAGGTTTCTTTATTGTAGAGTGGTTCACCTGGTCCAGCAATCCCAATAACTTTTATGCTATTTTCATCTGTGTCACATTTTTTTATATAATCGATTACTTGATCTGGTTTCAACAGTTTCGAGGTCACTCCTGGCCTGCTCTCATTGACACAATCATAACGTCTATCGCAGTATTTACAGGCAATATTGCATGCCTTGGCTACAGGCAAATGCATTCTTCCTTTTTTACAGTCATTGGAAAAACAAGGATGATCTATTAAGACATTTTTAGACATATTTCTTCTAACTCCTCATCTGTAATCGGTGCTGGCACACAGCGGTGAGTATTCTCTAAGATACTCTGAGCTAAGGTTCTAAACCTTGATGAAATTTCTGTATCTGGAAACATCTCAACAACAGTTTTTCTGTTAATCTCTGCCTTTGATATCTCTTTACTCATAGGTATATTTCCAACAACTTGCGTTCCTATCATATTGGATATTGCCTCAACCATTGCACTATTCACTGTACTACTTCTTTCGTTAAGCACAATACCACAGAGTCTAATATCTGTTGACTTTGTGTATTTTTCAATCCCCTTACAGATATTGTTGGCTGCGTATAGGGCCATATAATCTGAGGTTGATATAACATACACATCCTCACAAACGTTATTCCTAAGAGGTGCTGAAAATCCACCACACACAACATCACCTAGTACATCATAGATAACTACATCGACCCCCTTCAATACATCATCTTCTTTGATTCTATCTAGTGCTGCTACGATACCTCTCCCTGCACATCCAGTACCTGGGCTAGGTCCACCTGACTCGATACACAATATATCTTTATAACCATTATGCACGTAGGCTTCTGTATTAAGTACTGTATCAATTTTTCTGCCCATAATATTCCGAGTAGAATCTGCTTTTGGATCACAACCAACTACCGCCACTTTATTACCCATATCTGCAAATGCACAGGCTAGATTCGACACGATGGTTGATTTACCAATACCACCTTTACCATAAAAACATATCTTTTTCATTATACAAACTCCCTCTGTTTCTTACACCATCCATCACACCATTGATTAAGGCTTCTACAAAATTGACAACACCATAAGTACCCACAAACGATATAGGCGAGATACTCACCCTATCAAAAACTGGATACTCATAAGGAATCAACGGGATTCTAAGTCGATTGCTAATATCATGATCGAAACTTGATCCAAACACTAAAGCAATATTAGAAACCTCACTTTTTTTTATAAAGTCTTCATAATCTTGGTCAATATCGGTGTTAAAGATCAGTTCAATGTCCATTCCCAATTCATTTTGGAGGAATGATTCCATGCCCTTAATCTTCCCAGTAGACCCAACAAGTCCAATAGGCAATCCATAGAAACTATCAAGGTAAGAATATACTTTCTTTAGCCCGCCCATTGTCACCTCTTCTGCAATGGTGTACTTTTCTTCTAGGTTAATGTCAAAATGACTGTTTACTTTGTCACAAAGTTCTTTGAGACCTAACAACCCGTATGGATAACTCATAATTTCATAAGGAATATTCAACTCTTTCTTCATGAATTCACAAACCTCTATTCCTCTTCCAAAACATATATTCAGGCTATTCTCTGAGATCATTTTTTTTGATTCTACGCCAGTTACTGACATTACATTCACACAGATCTCATCACCAAAAAATGTCTTAAAAGCTTCAATGTCTTCCTCAGCTTTATAGTCATTGGCTAGAATACCAAATATATTCAATGTCCTACTAGATCCTTTTACGCTTCCGTATTTTCTCATGATTTCGAGCTGTGCATACTCATAGCCCTCTAAAAAATCTGTCTTGAATCCTGCACCATCTAGATAGATAATATCAATTTGATTCTCAAATTCTTTCACAACAGCACCTATATCATCTTTAACGATTTCTGCTACACAACCTGTTATAACCGTTATTGACTTTGGCTTATACAAATCTATGGTATTCTCAATTGCTTTTTTTAATGATCCCTCTCCACTGACTATGATATCTTTATCATTGATTATAGTAGATGTCTGGTTGACATCAGCCATGGACCTTCCAAGCTTCATACTTAACGTGGCAAAATGACACCCTGTAACAGTGTGTAAAATAGTCACATTATCTTTCATTCCAGATACAGCTTCATAAACGCCAAATATCCTACAGGGTCTTATACTCTTCATTTATTTCTCCCTCTGATGCCACATGATTTTCCACATTTTCTCTGTATTCAAGGTATCTTTGTAGTTAATCAGAGGAAATGCATCTTTATTATATTCAAACCGATTTAGCAACAAGCCATTTTTATTGTGTATTTCATCCAATTTTTGGCTAATCAATCTAAGGCTTCGCAAGTAGGATGCATATGATATGCCCATAATGTCATATCTAGAATGCAATACCTTCTTGCCATACTTCTCGAAACTATAATCATTGCTCCCAACGATATAATCACATTCTGCTGTTATTTCTAATAGTATTTCCTCATCTGGCTCCATCAACAACTTCACATTTCTACCCTCTACCGAATCATGAATTTTATTGATTAGTGCTTTATAACTTGCCTGAGATAAATCTAAAGTAGTAAACATTCTCTGCATTGGACATCCACATATATATCTAATATTCATGCCATAATCATCCATATATTTTTTTATCAAGTAAGGTGCTTGTGGGACATTCTTAAGTATGAATACACCCTTGTATTTACCAATATTTTCTTTAAAGGGTCTTGCTTCTTGAAGGGTTCTATGCTGCTCAGCTTTTATGTAATCATTCATTTCTTTTTCAATTGTCAGTTTCGCACCTACATCAGAATAGAATCTTCCTATCCCCGCAAGACCAGAGTATTCTCTCATGGCATGAACCTTCATAAAGGGTGTTCCAAATTTCTCTTTCATTAACTTTGCCCACTTAATTCTCCTGACTATGTTGAGAGAAGCTTGAGGCATGGTTATAATATCTTCATAATTTGCACTGGGAAAATAAGTGTTAACCTTTATACCTACTCCCTTTAGAAAATCTACCAGATCATCTAGCACTTCCGTTCCACTTTCTGCCCAACCAATGGTTTCTATATTAACCATTTTTTCGATAACCCTCTGCGGCTTCATAATTTGATCAACAACAGCATACATAGCTTCTGTATAACCACATCCCTTAATATCAAAATCAACATCCTTTTCATTACCAAGCTTCTGAGATGCAAACTCCTTCATTTTCCTTGCAGCAAATGTTTTGTCACGGTGGGAGAACAATTCCGATGTCAAGCCAATCACATTG
>Ga0193962_1001633_pt1 | contig 10383 bp, 7 predicted proteins | sample FB_5_MG_FD_140335 | JGI IMG/M metagenome (GOLD analysis project Ga0193962, IMG submission 140335) | Microbial mat bacterial communities from the Broadkill River, Lewes, Delaware, United States - FB_5_MG | ecosystem: Environmental > Aquatic > Freshwater > River > Microbial mats | place: USA...
CGTGAACAGACAACTGAGCCAAACCGGAATGATATAAATTATCTCAAAGAAGTATTTGACGGCTTTACCATTGGTCACACCGGATACCCCTATATAATGAACAGCAAGGGAGTGCTTATCATCCACCCGGCCAGAGCCGGTGATAATATCTACACCACCAGGGACAGTAAGGGTCTAAAATTTATAAAAGAAATTTGCACCAAAGCAGTTAAGCTTGGGGATGGAGAGATAGGAACCATTCGTTATCCCTGGAAAAACCCGGATGAGGGTGTTTACGCGCCCAGAATGAAAATTCTTAAATTCAGATATTTTCCAAAATGGGATTGGATTATAGCCGTTGGCAGCTACGAAGCAGAGATTTATAAACAACTCGGACAGGTGAAGGCCTCAACCACCGGCATCCTGATTTTAAGTATTATTCTTGGGCTGATTATGATTGTGACCACTTCAAGGATCATTGCAGATCCGGTAATAAAGCTTTCGAAAGCAGCAGTAAGAATGGCGGGTGGAAACCGTTTGCAAAGGATGTCCGTTAAAAGCAGAGGTGACGAGATCTCACGACTCGACAGAAGCTTCAACAGCATGGCCGATCAGATTCGTAAAAAAACCGAAAATCTGGAACAGGTTGTTTACGACCGTACAGAGGAATTGAGGGAATCAAGGGAAACCTATCGCTCTCTGGTTGAAGGTATGATTGATGGTATTGTTACTACTGATATGTCCGGTACCATTACTTTCGTCAATAGTGGTATGGAAAAAATACTTGACGAAAAGCGTGATGATATTTGTGGTAAAAAGATTTTTAGATACTACACCAAAGGCATACATCAGGCCAGAGAGATTATGCAACTGTTGAGGCGTGACACAAACCTGGCCCATTATGAGATCGAGATATTGACTGCGGATAAGCGGGCTATTCCTATGAGAACCTCAAACAACCTGCTTTATGATACGTTAGGCAACGAGCGTGGGACCCTTGGTATTTTCACCGATATTACCCAGGAAAAAAAGTTGCAAAAAGAGCTGACCCAAGCGCAGGCACACCTTGCACATATCATGAAAATGCAGGCGTTGGGTGATCTGGTTGCCGGTGTGGCACACGAGATCAACAACCCCTTAATGGCAGCAGGCACCATGCTCCATGTTATGTCCAAAAATGAATTTTTCGACGAGGAGAAAAACAGAAAAAAACTTGACCTCATTAAAAATTGTCACGAAAGAATTTCCAAGATCGTGAATCATTTGAGAGAATTTTCCAGAGCGACCGACCTTGAGAGGACCGAAATAAACATCAATACCCCCCTTGAAAACGCACTGATGATCATGGGTCAGCAGCTATTGAACATGGGAATGAGCATCGAGAAACAAATGACCGAAGATTTGCCGGTGATTTATGGTGACCCGAATTATCTGGAACAGGTTTTCATGAATATTATCGGTAATGCCAGAGATGCGATGGAAAATATTGAAGGCGATAAAATACTGACGGCGAAATCTTTCAACTGTAAATACAAAAATCAAAAAGCGGTGGGGGTTGCCATTTCCGATACGGGTGGAGGAATTCCCAAAGAAGTTGAGGATAAGATCTTCGAGCCGTTTTTCACCACAAAAGAAATTGGCAAAGGAACAGGGCTTGGACTTTCCATTTGTTTTGGTATAATAAAGGAACATAACGGAACAATCGAATTAGAAACAAAAAAAGAACAGGGAACCACATTTATAATTATTATTCCTGCAAAAGCTGAACACATTAACCCAGTATGAATGGAGAAATGCAATGAGTTATAAGGTATTGCTGACAGACGATGACGAGATGGTGCTGATTTCTCTGGAAGAGCTTTTATTGGCGGAAAATATTTTTGATGTTGCAACAGCATCAAACGGCAAGGATGCCATTGCAAAAGCTCGAGCCGAAACATTTGATCTGATTGTGCTGGATATTGTTATGCCGGGAATGAATGGGTTTGAGGTCTGTAAAACACTGCGTGGTGAAAAAAATACCAAAGAGACCCCGATTATCATGCTTACCGCCAAATCTACTCAAGCCGACGAAAAAACCGGGCTTGACGCCGGTGCAAACAAATTCCTCCCAAAACCCACAGATCCGGTAACGTTTGTAGAGATTGTAAAAGAAACGTTGGGAGCAAAATAACGTTTCAAGTTTTTTTATCCACATGCCGATGACGGGGTTGAGAGCCTGTTTAAAAATTAGGGAATCGAAGCGAAATACCATGAGAATGAGAACCAATTTTCTCAAATTTTCTGTTAATAGCCGGACTATTGGCCGAAAATTTGAGGGGATTGGGGCCATTCTCATGTGATTGCAGCCGATTCATCTATTTTTAAACAGGCTCTAAGGGACTTGGGGAAACCAGATTAATCGGATAAGGGGAAGTGGCAGGCCGTCAGATGCTCGGGGTTATGGTGACAGACAGAGAGCGTTGGCGCCTTCTCAAAACATAGAGACCGGGCCACAGGACAGCGGGAAGAAAATCTGCAACCCGGAGGCGGATGTTCAGCAGAGGGGATTTCACCTTTCAGCGGGGTTCTGCTGGCAGGATGGTCAGGATCGATTATGGGGACCGCCTCCAGCAATGCTTTTGTATAGGGATGACCCGGATGGTTATATACATTTTGGGCATCGGCAATTTCCATGATGCGACCCAGGTACATGACAATGATGCGGTCAGACATGTGGCGGACCACGGACAGATCATGGGAAATAAACAGGTAGGTCAGGTCCATGGCAGACTGCAGCGCCAGCAACAAATTCAAAATCTTTGACTGAACAGAAACATCCAGGGCGGAAACAGGTTCATCACAGATAACAATCTGAGGGGTCATACTGATGGCCCGGGCAATACCGATGCGCTGGCGCTGCCCCCCTGAAAACTCATGGGGATATTTGCTCAAAGCCCCGGGATCAAGACCCACCTGATCCAGTAACGACGCAATCTGTATGGCCGTTTTCTGTTGTGACACCCCGTGAATACGAAACTTTTCTTCCAGGATTTGACGCACGGTCTGCCTGGGGTTTAAGGATTCAAAAGGGTCCTGAAAAATCATTTGCGCCCGGGTTGAAAACGTTTTACGCATTTTCGGGGTCATGGCGGACAATGGTTTTCCATCCAAAAGAATGCGCCCCTGGGTCAAAGGATACAACCCCATGATACACCGGCCCAACGTGGTTTTTCCGCACCCGGATTCTCCCACGATGCCAAGGGTTTCCCCCTTGAACACCGAAAAACTGACATCGTCCACCGCATGAACATTACCTGTCCGGCGCATGAAAATACCCGAGGTGACCGGAAAATATTTTTTCAGATTCTGGATATCCAGAATCGGCCGACGACTTGCTGCATAGTCTGATTGTCCCATTCACCCTTTCCCGTAAAACACGCGTTTCAAATACTCTGTACCCGGAAAATAGCACGGTAGATATTCAAAAAACAAGTTGCTTAAAAATATCCAAAATAGCAACTGTAGTATAGCATCGCAAACCCTTGATAAGAAATAGACAGAACACTAACCATTAAAATTAAACACAATATTACATTTTGGGGGTTGAATTATTACAAAATCTGTTTTATTTTGCATTTTTCTAAATATAGAGACATGAGTTATGATCACAGATAAAAAAGGCATAATCCTCATTGATGGCGGGATCATTGGACTTGTTTTGGTATAAAAAACGATCTAAGAATAAATTTTAAGGAAACAGCAGAAAATGCGGACACAAAAAAAGGGCTTTCGAACAGAATCAGTGTTCAAAAACCCTTTGAAAATAGACTTACTGGACAGTTACATTGACCGCTGCAGGTCCTTTCTGTCCGTCCTCCACATCAAAAGTGACCCGGTCACCCTCGTTAAGAGATTTAAAGCCTGTTGCATTGATACCGGTATGATGCACGAATACGTCAGGTCCCTCCTCCTGCTCGATAAATCCGTATCCCTTTGCATCATTAAACCACTTTACGATCCCATTTGCCATTGCGACTGTCTCCTTACTTGTAGTGAATAAATTTAGTTTCAAACTCAGGTTCTGCCACGCCAACAAACGGGGTCCAGCCCTTAGAACGAAACTTTCAAAGCCCTGCGATTAGCAGCTTTGAATGTATATTATTAGCTTTTGCTTAAAAATCAAGGATTATTTATTAAAATTTCATTTTTTTTCGCCGACATGAACCAAATGACACGACGCAAAATGATCGGAAGATACGGACATCAACCGGGGACGTTGAATTTCGCATTGCGTCAATGCACGTTCGCATCGTTTGGCAAACCGGCACCCGACAGGCATTTCAGACAACGCAGGCACATTTCCCGGAATGGTGGGAAGCGATTTTTTCGCCGTTTGCGCCAGGGACGGTATGGATTGCAAAAGTTTTTGGGTATAAGGGTGAAAAGGGTGCCGAAACAAGGTGGTCACAGAAGCGCTCTCCACCACGTTACCGGCATACATGACAACAACCCGATCACAGTTCTCTGCGATCAGTCCAAGGTCATGGGTTATTAAAATTACAGCCATACCTGTTGTATCCCGGAATTGAAAAATAAGGTCCATAATCTGGGCTTGTACGGTTACATCCAAGGCCGTGGTCGGCTCATCGGCAATAAGGATATCCGGTTCACAAGCAAGGGCCATGCCGATCATGACCCGCTGGCGCATGCCGCCGGACAACTGATGGGGATACTTTTTCATGACCTGCCGGGCATCGGGGATCCCCACCTTTTCAAGCATCTGCGATGACGCTGTGTTTTTCTCTTTTGTCCCCATGTCAGGGAAATGCAGGGAATAACTTTCTGCAATCTGCCGGCCTACGGTGTGAACCGGATTTAATGCGGTCATGGGCTCCTGGAAAATCATGGATATTTTTTTGCCCCGGATTTCACGCATGGCGTCAATGGATAAATCAAGTAGACTTTCTCCTTTAAACAGGATTTCACCTCCTTTGATTTTTGACACAGGCTTTGGCAAAAGCCGCATCAAACTCAAGGCCGTCACACTCTTACCGCACCCGGATTCCCCGGCGATACCCAGCACCTGGCCGGACTTGAGTTCAAAACTGACATCATCCACGGCAAGGACCTGTCCCTGGTCGGTCTGAAATGCAACCCCAAGATGTTTAACCGCTAAAAGCGGTGGACGTTCCTTTTGATTCATTCAGGCCCGGCCTTTCTTTTATATGTATCGTCAATGATGGTGACAGGGTCAAACACCTGTTTGTCTTTCACAGCGGTAAGGGTCAGCTGCCGAATGTGATCATCAATCCAGAAGAGCCCGCCAGTATCCGAAGCAAAAGGATCAAACAAACCATCGGACACAGGGGTGCCGTGAAATTTCGGCAACCGCATCCAGCGCCAGTAGGCCAGCCGGACATAGGGTACCATATAGGATGGCACATAAGCACAGGTATCATGTATCTTATTCTGAATCATTTTAGACAAATTGATGCGTTCCCGCTCATCCAGGCTGTCCCGGTACCGGTCAATGAGCGTATCCAGGTCAGGGTCATCAGTATTGGTGATATTGTTGGTCTGGGGTTTATGTGCGTTATCCGAGTGCCACCCCTGCCAAAAGGAGGGCCGCATGCCGGCACTCCACCCCATCCAGGCCACATCATGCTTTTTTTCCAGGGTTTTCTTGAACATGGCCGTGGGATCAAGGCGCACAAGTTCCAGGTCAATGCCGGCCTTGAGTGCTTCTTCCTTCAAGACGACCAGCCTGGGCATATGCTCTTCCAGATAATAGGTCACGGTGACGGAAAAACGCATCCCTCCTTTGTGCCAGATGCCGTCCGGCCCTCTATGCCAGCCGGCCTGGTTCATCAGCGCCTCAACCTTTGAAATATCGTACCCACGGGGTTTGATGGCGTAATCCGTATATTCTCCATATCCGTAAAAGGCCTGGGGCAGCCGGAAATAATCACCCCGCAGAACCTGCTTGATTACCTTATCCATGTTCATGGCATGGGCAAAGGCCTGCCGGACCTGAACGTCCTTGAAAATGGGCAGATCCAGGTTCAGCCACAATCCTCTGGACGGCTGTTCCAGGTCATTGAAAAACCAGATACGTTCCACATATCCTTTATTAATAACCGGGGTGTTGGATTTCTGGTGCCAGAATTTGGGCAACACCATACCAAATGTATCCAGCCGTCCTTTTTTAAAATATTCCCACTGCATGTTAAAATCACGGATTACCGTAAAAAGCACCGAATCCACGTTAAACCGGTTTTTAAAATACCGTAAATTTTTTCCCCACCACTGTTTTTTTCGGGAAAACCGAATAAACCGCCCTTTTTTAAAATCACTGATCTGGTAAGCCCCGGTATTGGGCACAACGGCCCAGTTAAACCGGGATACAAAGTCAGCACCCAAAGGTTTAAAAAAATGCTCCGGCGTTGGACTGATGCCAAGTTTCAGATAAAGATCAGGCACGGCCTTGGTGCTTTTCACTGCAATGGTGTAGTCGTCAAAGGCGATAACAGAGTCTATCTCCCGGGTGTAGTAGTCATTATACCAGGGTGCCACAATATGCTCAGAACGCATGAACGTCAGGGTATACAAATAATTCCCTGTGGTCACTGACACCTCGTCCGACCACCGGGCATCAGGATTCAGTTTGAAATACATGGTTTTTTTATCAGGGGCATAGGCCCAGTGGGTGGCAAGCTCTGGAATAATACGCCGGGAAACAGGATGAATATCAATCAAAGATAGCTGATTGTCCAGAATTGCGCTTCTGAAAGAGCCGTTGGAATCCGGTCCCACCACCCTGAAAGTCATGGGAAAATTCACGATGCTCCCCCGGATCACCCCGCCTTTTTCAGCATTGTTCGAGGCAAACACCGGGTCTGTATTATTGGTGAGCCACGTTATATCGTCCGGCAATTTTTGATACACCAGGGGCGCAAGCCCCTCATTGGAAGGCGGTTGGGGTGGGGGTGTATTTTGGGGCTTATCAGATGAGCATCCGAACAATCCCCCTAAGAGGCTAAAAAAAAGGATAGCCGATATTGCAAATAAAATCCGCCTGGATAACACCTTTATTATATTTTCCCTAACTTGTAAAAAGATTAAATCAATGCTTGACAGCAATTTTTAAAAAGTAAAACAATACAGCAATTTTTAATCCGATCCAAGAGGAGTTTTCACCCCATGATCCTCCATGTGGACATGGATGCATTTTTTGCATCAGTGGAACAGCGAGACAACCCGAACCTTTTGGGCAAACCCGTTATTGTGGCAGGGCATTCCAGCCGCAGCGTGGTATCCGCAGCCAGTTATGAAGCAAGAAAATTCGGCATCCATTCAGCCATGCCCGTATTTCAGGCCAGGCAGAAATGCCCGCACCTCATTATCCAGCCAGGCAGCCGGGAAAAATATGCCCGGGATTCAAGGAAGATCATGGCGATTTTAAGGCAATTCTCCCCTTTGGTGGAGCCTGTTTCCATTGATGAAGCCTTCCTGGACATCACGGGGTGTGAAAAACTAATCGGCACGCCTGAACAGGCAGCAAAAAAAATCAAAACCGAAATTGTCAATCGGCTCGCCCTGACCTGTTCAGTCGGTGCGGCACCGGTCCGGTTCCTGGCAAAGATAGCATCGGATATGAACAAACCGGACGGGATGACCATTATTTCTCCAGAGGCCATGGCCCGGGCAATTGACACCCTTGCCATCAGCAAGGTACCTGGTGTTGGCGCCAAGGCCATGGCCCAGATGCAACGCCTTCACATTGAAACCCTGGGTGATATAAAAAAGTTTGATTCCGAACTATTAAGCCACAAATTCGGCAGCTTAGGACAAAGGCTGTTCCAGCTGGCCCAAGGGATTGATGCCACCCCCATAGAACCGGAAAGGCCCCGCAAATCCATTTCCGGCGAAGTCACGTTGTCCCGTGATATTTCAAATCCCCGGGACGTACAGTCCGTGCTTCTTGCCCAGGCCCACAGGGTCGGCAATGAACTGCGGGCCGGAAATCAACGGTGCAAAAAGGTCAGCATTAAACTTAAATTTTCCGATTTTTCCCAAATCACACGGAGTAAAACCCTTGAAACATGGATTTCGTCATCCAATGCTATTTTTGACCAGGCACAGTTCTTATATTATAATGTAAAAATTACAAAAAAAATCCGCCTGGTAGGGGTGGGGGTATCTGAATTCCAGGATACCGAAACGCCCATGCAACAATCTTTGTTCACCGATGAAAACCAAATAAATAACAGGCAATGGGAGGCCGTGGACCGGGCCATGGATTCGGTGCTCGCCAAATTCGGCCCGGATGCCCTGAAAAAGGCAAACCTTAAAAGCCATAAATTTTCACACAAATATATAGGAGACCAAAAAGTGAACCCACTTTGTGCTGTGGAAGTGACCATTACAGGCAGGGTCCAGGGCGTATGCTTCAGGCATGAAACTCACCTGGCCGCCCAAGAACGACAGCTGTCAGGTTATGTCAGAAATATGCCCGACGGATCTGTCCGGGCCCTATTCCAGGGCAATCAGGAAACTGTTCAGGATATGCTGGCCTGGTGCCGAAAGGGCGCCACGTTTTCAGAGGTAAAGGATGTAAGCACCCAAACGGTTTCCGTGGATCCGGCATTAACACATTTCGAAATCAGGTATTAGAAGCCCAGGTCCTCATTGACCAGTATGATCTTTATCCGGCCCTGTTGAAAGGATTTCTCTGTGACGGTCCAATAATTACAAATTCTGTCCGGGCTCGAACAATCGTGACAGACCCCGGTTTTTGCACAGGGTGTTTTCTTGTTAAGCTTCATACAGTTCACAGGTGCTGCATAATTTTTAACCCGGGATATGGCATCGTCAAGAGTCCTGCAAATCTTGTTACGGCCTACGATGAGCAGTACATTTTTGGGCCCCCACATAATGGCCGCCACCCGATTGCCGATCATATCTAAATTTACCAGCTGACCGTCTTCGGTAACGGCGTTTGTCCCGGTGATAAACAGATCCGCCATCAGGGAACGCCTGCGCAGTTCAAACTTCTGCTCTGCGGGCAAACTTGTATCAAAGGTGTCCATCACCTCAAAATCGGGGTTATCTTTTAAGGCATGAAAAAGCCCCGTGGAGACAAAAGATACCGATCCGCCCCATGAAACGCTCTTTGCCCCAAGGGGTGGAATAATGGTGTTCAAGGCAATATCCTTGGCCTTTTCTGCGGAATCGGCAATATAGGCGTCAAACTTATTGCCCTCAAGACGTTGCTTTACTGCGTCCAATTTAAGCTGCCAGTAATTATTTATGGGATTTGGCATTGTTCCTCATTTCAAATTAAATGTCGCTTTAACCCCGGCATTATTTTCTTCATCTTCAGCAACAGGATCAGGCTCTATAACAAATACACGTCTTACATCAATTTTACCGGTTTCTGTCAGGTAACTTGTAATTTCATGGCCCCGCTGCCGCCCAAGTTCACTTAGGGCATCCCCACCCAGGGGCACGCTGGTGACCAGAAGTGTTTCCTTTTCATCCAGGGTCAATTTCTTTTCTTTTCCCGACTCGTCCCTGGGCTTGGGAAACTGGGCCTTGTCATAGGACTTTTCAATGAGACGGATACGTTTTTCTTCATCCAAATCAGCAAGTGTCACCGTACCGTCAACAGGCAGTTTTCTGTCCATGGACAACACCATGGTTTCATAGGCCTCATATCTTAATTGCTTGGCGTCGGAAAGTTTATTGTACCGGCCCATGATTTCAAGTTTCAAGTTCGGTTTTTTACCCAGCACCGTTATGAGCTTGTCCAGCTTGTCTTTTTGGGCCTGATCAAGCCGGCTTTTTCCCGGGTCAAACACTACATATCCCAGCTCCTGACCACTCCCGACGCCCACAAGACCGCCTAAAAATTTAAAAGGGGCAGTCACAATTCCCATAATGAAATTTCTCAGTGCCGTTCCCACAACTTGTCCCAAATTAAATTCCGGATCGCTGATATCTCCTGTAATAGGCAGATCAAGGTCAATCTCGCCCTTGGAATTTTTAAGCAGGGAAATGGCAAATGCCAAAGGCAAAGAGGACGCATCATCACTGTCCACTTTCTTACCCAGGGTCAACTGATCAAAAAAGACGCGATTACTTGAATTAAGCTTATCCCTGTCTATATTGTAATGCAGATCCAGGATAAGTTTTCCCTTTTCAATTTCATACCCCAAATACTTTTTGGAATACACATTGAATTTAGACAGCTCAATATTTTTAAAGGATACGGTCAGATCAATAAAACGCTTGCCCTTGAAAGGATCGAACTGGCCGGTAATATCCAAAGGTGCATACCCGCCATGTACACCTTTGAGTACAAGATTGGCATGCGTTTTGCTCTTGGAGGACAGACCTGTAAGGCTGCCTGCAATCTCGGTC
>Ga0193962_1001634_pt1 | contig 10378 bp, 8 predicted proteins | sample FB_5_MG_FD_140335 | JGI IMG/M metagenome (GOLD analysis project Ga0193962, IMG submission 140335) | Microbial mat bacterial communities from the Broadkill River, Lewes, Delaware, United States - FB_5_MG | ecosystem: Environmental > Aquatic > Freshwater > River > Microbial mats | place: USA...
CTGCATTAAATTTCTTTAACCTTATGGGCTTTCCTGCAACTTCAGAGAGTCACTATACTCTAGGTGGTACTTATGGTATAACTGATGCTTTCTCTATAGATTTAGCCTATGTATATTCACCAGAGTCTAGCCAAGCATTTGATGTTAGTGCTTTAGGTATGGGAACAATCACTACAAATCACTCAGAAAACTCTGTATCTTTCCAACTTGTATATAATTTCTAACTCTTCACTTATTCTACATTTAGAGATGCCTTTTGGTATCTCTTTGTATTCATAAATATAGAGTTAGAAGTCTAATTAAAATAGTAGGTATTTGAATGCAAACCTCAATACTCATATCAGCTATTAATCAACCCAACTAAAACACTCTTAATCAAACCATCATACTCTTTGAGTATTTCAGGTTCTATATCTTTGGGTTGTCTAAATTTTTTGTGGTACTTTTCTAAATTATCTCTTATCTCATCATTGGTGAGCCACTTATTTTTGAATACGCTCTCCAAATCTATGTGTATATCTATATCTATATCTTCTCTTGATGCGTGTGAACGGTTGGCTATTTTGCTTGTGTGGTATAAGGCTCGTCCTATTAGTATGAATGGGAAGTTCTTGTTTTTCATAGGACCTATCTCTAGGTCTCTTTTGCCTAGAGTTGTACCTAGTATCTGTATTTCTGAGAGTTCATCAAAGCCAAAGTATGCTCCTGTGCCACCTACTACTGCACCTATAGCACCACCTATAAAAAATGTATGACCCACAAAGAGTAAATCTATAGTCGCACCTGTGACTGCTCCACTTGTTATGCCCATTACCATTAGCTCTTTTTTGGTGAGTCCAAAGATAGAGGCTGTCTCTTTGGAGAACAAATCTAAGCCGTTAAATGGTAGTATATTTTGCTCTATTTTGAGTCGCTTGTGTTTCCATATCTCTTTTATACCCTCTTGTGTCTTTATCTCCAACTCTCTTAGGCTATCTTTGTATTTGGACTCTATTTTAGCTTTTTCATCTTTTGTCGCCTCTTCATCTTCTATGCTAAGTCTATCTACTAGGCTGATGGATTGATATAGTAGTTTGGCTATTAGTGAGGCACTTCTCTCTATCTTCTGGTTGTTCTGTTTTTTGAATAAATCTATAGAGATTTTGACATCATCTATCCACTCCTCTTTTAGTTGAGCCATACTCTCTAGTATTCCTAGATGTTGAGAAAATGTAGCTCTCATTGGGTTAAATTTGCGTACCATTTTGAAATACTGCCCCAACGCTCTATCCCACTCATCGCTATAGTCACTACTATCTATATGGTTGATAAGTGCCATAGAGGGCTGACCTGTCCAACGGAGTATCTCCATCTCTGCTTCATACTCAGCACCATAAGGCTTTGAGCCATCTACTACATATATGATACCAGCACCCTGCATTATGGGTTCAAGTAGCTCTATCTCATCATTAAATCGCTCATCATATCGGTATTGATTGATAAATGCTCTTACAATATCTGGGCGTTTATCGGCTCTGACATCATGTTGGTGTAGCCATGCTAATACTCGCCTAGCCCTTTGAAACCCAGGGGTATCAAAAAGCTCATAGAGGATTTTGCCATCAACACTTAGTGGGAAGCTTCGTTTTTTGGTAGTTGTTCCGGGGGTGTTGGATACTTGTACACTATCATCTAGTGCTAGGGCTGATACTATAGAGCTTTTACCTTTGTTGGGGTGACCAACTACTGCAAATTTGGGATGGGAGGTTATCATCGTTTTAGCCACACCTTATTATTCTGCGATAGAGATAGTTTATTTGCCCATATATCTATATTTTGTGGAGAGGCTTTATAATCCTCTTCTAGTGTTCCTATAGGCATTATCACTACTCTCTTTACCTTTTTGTTGTTTGTCAAATCTGCAAGATAATCAACAAAATCCATCATAGGAGGCTCCCATGCTTTTACAAATAGTAGTACCTCATCACTACTTTGAGATATTACTCTATCATCCTCTTCTAGGCTATTTGACCCACCTACTATGAAGTATTGAGATGCACTTATGCCCATACTATCTGATATAACCAAAAGCTCATCATATCTCATACCCAACCCCTGTATCACACTGTAGTCATGCTTTTTGGCTTTGCTATCTATGACTTTGTTATACTTACCATTAGTAGGTATAAATAGAGGCTCTTGATTGGGTGCGTTTGTCTCTATTATTGGCTCATTTATCTCTCTTAGTAGTCTCATAGCACCATCTAATCTAAAGATAGATTTATCAAGAGCGTATCTCAATCCAAAAGAGCTAATGATAAGAACTACAAATCTAAGGAATATAGCATAAAAGAGAGTAGAAAGAGCCAAAAACTTCCACCACTCTCCCAAAGATGAGGCGTGAGATATTATATTCTCACTAAGTCTATCTCCTAGTCTAAAGTATTGACTATGCTCTATCAGCTCTTGTGAGGGAATAGCAGAGGGGAGAATATAGCTCCATGGAATAGATATAATATGTAAAAACTCATAGAGCATATCAGGAGTTATCTGTAGAGTGGTACTCCACGCAAAGGCTATATCTTTGGTGATTACTACACCCAAAAGCCCCACAAATAGACCTATAGAGAAAAATAGAGCAATTAGTTGAGAGCGTTTGATTATTAGCCAATTGGATAGTAGAGGGTTTATCTTTATCTCTTTTATGTTATCGCTCATACTATTTGGTAGAAGTGCTAATATCTTCTCCATCCAAAAAGCAGGTGAGATATGTACTAATACACTCTTTGCACTATTGGCACGAAACATACTAAATATAGTAAGCATCATAGTGAGTATTGGCAAAAATATCACCACAGATATGAAATATATCACATTTACAGGCTCAGAGCCGTTATATGATAGTAGTCCAATAGCTGAAAATAGACCAAAGATAAATCCCAAAATCACAAGTACAAATGTGATATTGTATAGATAAGATGATACTCTATCACTTAGTAGTGGCTTTTTGAGTCTATCTTGATATAGTTTTGTCCATGATAACAACTGCTCTTTTGGACTATCTTTGAGAGATAGATTAGTTAGTCCAAACGAGCGACTCTCCTCTATGGTTACAGAGTTACTCTCTAGTAGTTGTTGTAGGTTTAGATAAGAGCTTATACTCATACAGTATCTTCAGGGCATCCATATATTATACATCTTAGACGCTCTTTGTATGCTTCATCATCATAACTATCTACTCTAGCCACACCCTCTTCTACAGCTTTTTTGGCAACGGCACTTGCTACCCATATAAGTACCTCTTTATTAAAAGGCAATGGGATGATATGCTCTTTACCATAAGTTATATTTTGATTATGGTACGCTGCTTTTACATAGTATGGTACAGGCTCTTTGGCAAGTTTGGCCAACGCCTCTGCTGCTGCCATCTTCATACCCTCTGTGATTTTCCTAGCTCTTACATCTAAAGCCCCTCTAAATATAAAAGGAAAACCTAATACATTGTTGGTCTGATTTGGATAATCAGAACGCCCCGTACCCACGATAGCATCATCTCTAACTTCTGCTATCTCTTCGGGGAGTATCTCAGGAGTTGGATTTGATAGAGCAAATATAATAGGCTCATCTGCCATTTTGCTTACCATCTCTTTGCTCAACGCTCCTGCTTGGCTAAGCCCCAAAAACATATCAGCACCATCAATAGCATCAAGGAGAGTCTTGTGAGGTGTATCTATCGCAAACTCTTGTTTATATCTGTTGAGGTCTGTTCTATCTGTAGATATAACGCCCTTAGAGTCACACATTATGATATGCTTCGCACCCAACGCTTGATACATTTTGGCACACGATATTCCAGCAGCACCAGCACCATTTACCACTATCTTTATATCTTCTACTTTTTTGTTAGTAAGTTCAAGAGCATTAATAAGCCCTGCTGTTGTGATGATAGCAGTACCGTGTTGGTCATCGTGAAATACAGGAATATCAAGCTCCTCTTTGAGTATCCTCTCTATCTCAAAACATCTAGGTGCTGATATATCTTCAAGATTAATCCCTCCAAAAGTAGGAGCGATAGCTTTGCAAGTGGCTACTATCTCTTCAACTGTATGTACATCAAGCTCTATATCAAAAGCATCAACATTGGCAAATTTTTTAAATAAAACAGCCTTGCCCTCCATAACAGGCTTAGAGGCTAGAGGACCAATATCTCCTAATCCTAATACAGCACTACCATCAGATACTACAGCTACGAGGTTGGCTTTATTAGTATATTCAAATGCTAAACTCTCATCTTTGGCTATAGCTAGACAAGGGATAGCCACCCCGGGAGTATATGCTAGTGATAGTTCATATTGAGAATCACAAGCAGTTGTAAGCTCTATTCCTATCTTCCCATTTTTGTGATATTCAAGTGCTTTCTCTTCTGTTATAGATGACATTTCAACCCTTCATTTTTTAGATTGAGTATTATACTAAAACTATAGTTAAGAACTCTATTTATCTTTTTGGTCAATAACGATAGACTCTCTCTTGTATGATATTAATCACAATCCAATATTCTCCATAACCATCTTTTTCTCTTTTATTGGTCTCTTTTCATACTCTTTTATGGTTTTGTCTGATATATCTTGTAGGGCTTTTTGGTATGTTTTTTGGTAGCTTAGTTTTAGGCTTCTTTTGCTATCATTTAATGCTCTTATTATCTCTAACTTGAACTCATCCCTATTTAGATACTCATCTCCTGATACTACTACCCCATCTGTGGCTACCCATAATGCACCAGCAGCTATAGGTGAGCATAACCATGCTAGGGGTCCACACCCTAATCCTGCCAAAGCTCCTGTACTAACTGCTGCTGATTTACTCGCTAGTTTAGCACTAGCTTTTACTGCGCCTTTGGCTGTGGTTTTGGCTAATATTATCGCTGTGATTTTGATAGCTATAGCACTGCCTACTACTCCTAGCTTTATCTCTTGTTGGAGCATATTGGCATCTATATCAGATTTGAGTCTATCTAGTGCTTTGTTGTTTATATCTCTATCTACACCATCTGTGGCGTATTTATCTATTATGGATAGATGTTGTTTGAGGTTGATTTTGTATTGATTATCTATAGATAGGGATGCTTTATCTACTCTTTGGGCAAACTCATCTCCTAGTAGTCTATCTGTTATCATCTTCTCAAGATTACCCATTGCCATAGCTCCTAATTCACTATATTCACCTATTATGGAGTAGTGATAATCCAAAAAGGTATCTACATTATGATAGATAGGTCTAAATAGATTATCTACCTCTTTATCTATAGTGCTATAGGTGTTATACATCTGATTATTTAGACTAGATAGGATTTTTTGTTGATTTTTAGATAGGTTTTTGGCTACTATATTGGAGCTTACTATCTTCTGCATCCATGCATTTATCACGGGTGGTTTTGGGGTTATAGGCTCTTTATACTGAGAGTTTGTTGATGCTAATATAGTTAGAGTTATAAATATTATAAAAAAAACGCCTATACTCCACCAAAAAATCTTCTCTGCTTGTGACATATCTATATCCTCTTTTTTATTATCTTATTGACAATATATACTATTGTGACTATAAATCTATTGAGACCTACTATAGCCAAGACATTTATTATGATAAATCCTATCCAAATAGCACTTTTGGCTAGAGGAATATCTGTTAATTTTGAAGAGGTAGAGGTTATCCACCAAAATGTACTATCTAGTTCTATATTTATTCGCAAGATATAATCTATATATTGGCAGTTTGATGATATGGAGTTTGAGGCGTTGGCTATCGTAACCTCTAGGCTATTATTTAGATAGCTTGGCATATATCCTGTGAGAAATATATATAGATATACGCAGATAAGTAGCAAAGAGGAGATACCAATAGTCCACTCTCTAGCCAAAATATCTCTATATCTATCTCTGATAGTGTATCTAAATAGTTTAATTAGCAGTTTGTAAATCAAGACTACTATTATAGTATGCACTATTAGATACCACCACAATATAGTGGGGTAGTTTACCACTCCATATATTATAGATAATGTAAGGATAGATGAGATAGAGAGATAAAAAATAGAGATTAGATAAGGAGAGAGTAAAAGCCTTGAGATTAGAGAGCTTTGATGAAAGTAGCAATCTTTGAAGCATAACCTCTCATTCATCTTCTTGTCTATATAGCTATAGCTAACTACTATCCATACAACTATAGCCAATAGAGTAACAAGACAGCTAACTCTATAGAAGTTGTACCACCCTAAAAGTACCATAGATATTAAAGCCAACGAGCCTATTGATAGTTTAAGAGTCTGTATCATATTTTATAATCACCTTTTATTAAATTATTATAACACAAATATAGCATAAAAAATTTAAATATTTATAGGCTCTTTTGGTGTTTCAACTTATATGAGTTTTTTAAAAAACAGTTAAACTACTCCATAAAGTGGGTACTATTTCATAGTAGATTAGATATAATTCCATCAAAATAATATTTATAGTTGAATTTAATATAGACTCTATAGGTGTCTATATTAAGTTCAAAATAGACTTTTGGACATTTAGCAAGTAAGGTAAATTATGAAATTTAGTGAATTTGATTTTCATGCTGATATAGCAAAAGGTGTGAAAATAGCAGGATTTAGAGAACCTAGTCCTATTCAGAAGATGGCAATCCCTATCATAAATAGTGGTAGTGATATGGTAGGTCAAGCCCATACAGGTACAGGTAAAACAGCAGCTTTTGGCTTACCTATGCTTGATAAGTTGGCAAAAGGGGAGATAGAGAGAGCTTTGGTTATCACTCCAACTAGAGAGTTGGCTACACAGGTATCTGATGAGCTTTATCATTTGGGACGATTTGCAGGTATTAGGACTCTTACTGTATATGGTGGAGTAGGGTATGGACGACAGATAGCTCTTATTCACAAAGGAGTACAGGTAGTAGTAGCAACCCCAGGACGACTCAAAGATTTGTACCAAAAGGGTAAGATAGATGTATTTAATCCAGAGATAGTGGTGCTTGATGAGGCTGATGAGATGCTTGATATGGGATTTTTGGATGAGATAAAAGAGATTTTTAACTATATTCCTCAAAATAGACAGACTCTTTTATTTTCAGCTACTATGCCTGAGCCTATCAAAGAACTAGCAAGTCATATACTCTATCAGCCAGAGTTTATATCAGTAGTAGGAGATGAAGAGACTACAAATAATATCATCGACCAGAGATACTATATGATAAATGAAAACCAAAGAGATGATGCGATAGTTAGACTACTAGAGACAGAAGATACTGATAAGTGTATCATATTTTGTCGAATGAAGAGAGAGGTAGATAGACTCACAGAGCATCTTCAAGCACTAGGCTTCAATGCTAGTGGACTCCACGGTGACCTTGAACAGAGAGATAGAGAGACAATTATCAAAGCATATAGAAGAGGAGAGAGTAAGATAATGGTAGCTACTGATGTAGCAGCTAGAGGGCTTGATGTCAAAAATGTAACGCATGTATTTAACTACCATATACCTTTTGACCCTCAATCTTATGTACATCGTATAGGTAGAACAGGAAGAGCTGGTAAGAGTGGACAGGCTATTACTCTTGTATCTACAGGAGAGTTCAAAGAGCTTCAGAGAATTAAAAAAGAGGTAGGTGCTGAGATGCGTCTAGCTACTATTAATGACACACAAGGGCTAGATGATACATCAAGAGAGTATATATCAGATAAGATACACTCTATATCTATTGATACCAAAGCTAGTGATATGTTGGAGTATATGTCAAATATGGACAAAGATATACTACTAGAGAAGCTAATGTCCAATATATTAGAGCAAGAACAGCACAATATCGGCTCTCAAATAGGATTTGACCAAAATACCGTAGATGAGATGATAGAGGGGTATGAGGATGAACAAAAAGCAACACGAAATAACAATAGACGAAAAAAGAGAAGATAATTTACTTTTTTTAACTACTAACAAGCTAAAATGTCTTAAAATTTGAGTTATTAAACAAAACAAGAAGGTTGGTTAAATGGAAATTAATCTAGTAGCTGAGAGTTTGAAATTTATGGTATTGGGTATGAGTGTTGTCGCTATATTCTTGGTTGTATTGGTAGAGATTATCAAAATACAAGCTAAGATTATAGCAAAATACTTTCCTGAGAAAGTTCCTGAAGTACCAACTACTTCAAGTGATACTAATCAAGAGGCACATCATGTCGCCGCTATTATCGCAGCAGTAACAGAGTTTCGTAAAAAATAAATTTAAGGTATAGTAAATGGCTAAAAAATATATTGATGTAATGGATACTACTTTTAGAGATGGATTTCAATCTGTCTTTGGTGGTCGTGTCCTTATGGATGATTTTTTCCCTGCAGTAGAAGCAGCGAAAGATGCAGGTATAACACACTTTGAGTTTGGTGGAGGAGCTAGATTTCAGTCGCTCTACTTCTATCTTCAAGAGGATGCTTTTGAGATGATGGATGGCTTTAGAGAGATAGTAGGGGCTGATGCAAACTTACAAGTTCTCTCTCGTGGTATCAATACTGTGATGTTAGATACTGGTTCTCGTGAGATGATAGAGCTATTTGCAAAGATGTTTGCAAAACACGGTACTTCAACAGTTCGTAACTTTGACGCTCTAAATGATGTAAACAATCTATTATACTCATCACAAATGATAAAAAAGCATGGTATGAACCATGAAGCAGTTGTTACGATGATGGATTTACCTCCTGGATGTAAAGGTGCGCATGATGTGGCATTTTATGAGAAGACTCTACGAAATATACTAGACTCAGGATTGGAGTATGATAGTATATGTTTCAAAGATGCTTCAGGAACAGCAAACCCTCATAAAGTATATCAGACTATCGCGATGGCTAGAAAGCTTTTGGGTGATAGTGTTCACCTAAGACTACATACTCACGAAACAGCAGGTGTATCTGTAGCTTCATATCTAGCAGCACTAGATGCTGGTGCAAATGGTATAGATATGGCAGCTTCACCTGTAAGTGGTGGAACTAGTCAGCCTGATATTCTTACAATGCTTCACGCTACAAAGGGAACAGATTATAATCTAGGTGACTTGAAATTAGAAAAAGTGCTTAAATATGAAGAGAGACTAAAAGATTGCCTAAGTGATTATATGATACCACCAGAGGCTACACAAGTATCTCCTCTAATTCCATTCTCACCTATGCCTGGTGGGGCATTGACTGCTAATACTCAGATGATGAGAGATAGTGGAGAGTTGAGTAGATTTGATGAGGTTATATCAGCTATGAAAGAGGTAGTTGAGAGAGGTGGATATGGAACTTCTGTGACACCTGTTAGTCAATTCTATTGGCAACAAGCTTATGCCAATGTGATGTTTGGTCCTTGGAAACAGATAGCACCGGGGTATGGTAAAATGGTATTAGGATACTTTGGTAAGACTCCTATAGAGGCTGATGAAGAGATTATCAAATTAGCTTCACAAAAACTTAACCTAGAGCCTACGACTGAAAATCCTCTTGATTTAGCTGATAAAGATGAGACAAAATCTATAGCTCACTGGACAAAGGTATTGAAAGAAGAAGGACTTGAAGCTACTGAAGAGAATATATTCATAGCAGGTGCTTGTGATAAAAAAGGTATAGCGTTTCTAAAGGGTGAAAGTCCTTTGATGGTAAGAAAAGGTGAAAATAATTGTAGTGGAGACAAAGAGATGGCAGGAAATTATACAGTAGTAGTAGATGGTAAACAATATAGCGTTCAAGTAGCAGAGGGTGAGGGTGATATTCAAATAGCACCATCAACAACAACCCCATCACCAGTAGCTTCCACACCAGTATCAACAGGTGGAGCAGGTAGCGTAGAGATACACTCTCAAACACCAGGAAATGTATGGAAGATTACAAAAAATCCAGGAGATACAGTCGCAGAGGGTGATGTTATTATGATACTAGAGGCTATGAAGATGGAGATTGATATTACAGCTCCAAAGAGTGGAAAAATTAGCTCTATTAATGTAAATGTCAATGATACAGTTGCAGATGCTCAACTATTAGCAACAATGGAGTAGAGATGAAGTTTAAACATCTTTTACTCTCGGTATTGTTTGCTTTTATGGCACTCTCAACTACTATATATGCGACTCCTGATAGTGAAGAGTTGGCAGTAGATAGTGCAGTAGAAGATAGTGGATATAAACCAAAGACAATACCTCAGTTACTAGAGAGTTTTTTTGAAACAACTGGTCTAAATGCGATGGTAAATCCTCAAGAGGGTGTCAAAAATGGTCACGGTGAAGAGATGAGCCTTTTTGCCCAAAGTTGGGGTAGATTGATTATGTTTATAATTATATTTATACTCTTCTATCTAGCCATAGCCAAAG
>Ga0193962_1001639_pt1 | contig 10353 bp, 6 predicted proteins | sample FB_5_MG_FD_140335 | JGI IMG/M metagenome (GOLD analysis project Ga0193962, IMG submission 140335) | Microbial mat bacterial communities from the Broadkill River, Lewes, Delaware, United States - FB_5_MG | ecosystem: Environmental > Aquatic > Freshwater > River > Microbial mats | place: USA...
TAGTATTTATCAAAGATATGAAATAGATTTTGAGTATCTATTCCCACTCCTGTGTCTTCTATACTTAAAATATCATCAATTAAAGAGATGATAACTTTCCCATCTTTTTTGTTATATTTTATCGCATTTAAAAGAAGATTGTCGATCACTCTTTCAAAACCATTTTTATCTGTATTGATCATATACGATTGTACAGTATATTGAATCTGAATATTTCTTTTTATATCTTCATGTTTTTTGATACTTTGCACGATACTTTGTGAGATATCAAACTCTTCTATGTTTACACTATCTATTTGTTCTTTGATGTTGTATTCCATTTGATCATAAAGGTTTAGCAAGCTATCACACGCATCATCTATACGCTTTAATCTTGAAAGGTTTTTTTCATCCTGCTCTTTTTTTTGTAGTATTTTAGTATTTATCTGTATTGTTGCTACTGGAGTATTAAGCTCATGCAAAGTCTCTTTTATATGATGCTCTATATTGGCTTCACTTTTAAATAATGGAGTAAAAAGTTGTGTACTTAAAAAATAGTATAGAAATGATCCCAACAATAAAAGAAAAATAGTAATAGGGAAAAAACTATGCTGATCAAAAACAATTTGAGTAACTAAAAAATGATTAATAACAAGTACAATCAAAATCGTAAATACTACGACAATCATATTTGATATCATGAACTCTTTTTTTTTAGTACTCAATTTTATAGCCAATATTTTTGATATTTGAAATAGAAAATAACAAAGTATCCGAAAACAATTTTTTGATACTATTTACATAAACTCGAATAGAACCTTCACTGTAAGTTTCATCAGTATTCCATAGTTTATTTATAATCATCTCTTTTGTCACTATAGCGTTGTTATTTTGATAAAAAAGCTCAAAAAGCTCTAGTGCTTTTAAGCCAAATTTATAATGATTTCCATCTTTTTTTACCTCTTTTGTATCAAGGTTTACTTCAATATTTCCAAGGATAATAACACTTTGTTTTTTCACCCTTTTCATCAAAGATTTTATCCGTAAAATCAGCTCATCCATATCAAAAGGTTTCGTCAAAAAATCATCTGCTCCACTTAAAAAACCTTGAGTCAGTGTCTCTTTATCTTTATATGATGTCAAAAAAATTGTGGGTGTTTCATCTGTAGAAGTTCTTATCTCTTTGAGTAAATCAAGTCCATTTATATCTGGAAGATTTACATCCAAAAGATATAGATCATATCTATTTTCATAAATTTTTTCTAGCATCTTTGCAGAAGTATTTGCATGGGTCACAGTAGCATTTCCAAACTCTTCAAGATAATCTATAAGCGATAAACTAAACAACTCATCATCTTCAAGAAGAAGTATTTTTAGCATATTTTTATAGCTTTAAAAATTTGCTGTGATTTTGTCGTATCACATCATATGCGATAACAGAAACGCTATTGGCGATATTAATACTTCGTGTTCCTTTTGTCATAGGAATGTTTACACATTTTTCTTTATTATTCTCAAGTAATTCCTTAGGAAGTCCTGCATCTTCTCGTCCAAAGTAAATATAATCATTTGGTAAATAAGAAGCTTCAAAGTATGGTTTCTCAGTTTTTGTTGTTGCGAAGAAGTGTCTATTTGAGAGTGGATTTTTTACCCAAAACTCTTCTATATTTTCATATTGATACCACTGCAATTCATCCCAATAATCCAAGCCAGCTTTCTTCACCTCTTTTGCAGAGATATCATCTCCCCAACCATAAGGTTTGATAAGATGTAAAACACCCCCTAAAGCAACTATTGTTCTTCCTATTGTCCCCACATTTCCACTTGTGCGAGGCTCCAATAATACTACATTTACCATTATAAAATCACCGTTTTATTTCCATATACAAAAACTTTATCTCGTAAAACTAAATCCAAAGCATTTGACAACACTACTTTTTCCACATTTCTTCCTGCATCTCTCATATCTTCCCATGAGTAAGTATGATCTACAATTGTGATATCTTGAGCAACAATTGGACCTTCATCAAGATCATTGGTAACCCAGTGTGATGTTGCACCGATGATTTTCACACCTCTTTCATGTGCTTGTTTATATGGATTTGCACCTATAAATGCAGGCAAAAATGAATGGTGAATATTCAGTACCTGCTTAGGAAATATATCTACAAAATTTGGAGTAAGAATTCTCATATATTTTGCCAAGACTATTACCTCATGATCATATTTTTTGATCGCTTTGATGATCAGCTCTTCATGTTCTTCACGACTTAAGTCTTCATGAGAAACATACTCAAAAGGAATATCAAACTTCTCTACTAATTTTTTTAAACTATCACGGTTCGAAATCACTGCTGTGATGTTTGCATCAAGTTCCCCTGCTTCGTGTTTGATAAGAAGATCACCTAAACAGTGCATCTCTTTTGTTGCAAGTATCACTATATCTTTTTTCTTTTTTGCTGTAAGTTTTATGATTGCATCATCTGCTAAAAGAGTTTTAATATCTTCTAAGAGTTTAGATTGATCAAACTCTCCTGTTATTACAGTTCTCATAAAAAAGCCATTTGTTTTTTTATCAACATACTCTGAATTGCTCACAATATTTAAGTTATATTCAAAAAGGATTTTTGATATTTTATATACCAATCCTTTTGTATCATCTGTTTCTATGAGTAGTCTATATTCGTTCATTTATTCTCCATGAGATTTATTAAATAGTATAATTTTAATTTGAATAATATCACAAATTTGGTTTGATTCGTATAAAATAATAATATGGATAGCTAAAAGCTAAATATTTGATTTGTTTTGATACAATCTATTTCAACAGACACAATAAGGATAAATAGATGCTTGAACTGATGGATATAGAAGATTTTAGTAGCAATAATGTTGAGGCATTACTACATAAAATACTCCATCATCTCAAAGTTATCACACATTGTGAGGCAGGTACTATTTATCTCAAAAAAGATAATTATCTTACTTTTTCCATTTTTCAAAATGAATCATTTAGTTCTCAAAAAGTATCTTCTTTAGACAGATCTATAAAGTTTTCTATTAAACAAGATACTAATATTTTGGCCGTAGAATCATACTTACAATCAAAAATAATCACAGTAGATGATATTTATAAAGATACAAGCTATGACTTCAAGGCAACCAAAGAATTTGATATCAAATACGATTATAAAACAACTTCTGTTTTAACAGCTCCATTAATTGATACAGTAAATCATGAAACAGTCGGAATCATCCAGCTTATAAATAAAAAAGTAGATGAAGAATATATACCATTTACACATGAAGACCAAGAGTTTATTTCTCTATCTAGCTATTTTATTGTTTTAAGTATACTCAATGCAAAGAATAACCAAGCAGAACTTCAACGACAAAATAATGAACTAGAAAAGAAGATAAAACAAAGAACAAAAGAACTACTAGATATACAAGTCAAACTTCAAGAACAAGCACATAGAGATCCCCTTACAAACCTTCATAATAGAAGACATTTTAATGAAGTAAGTGAAAGCTTATTTTCTATATCTAAAAGAAGTAATAACCCTTTATCAATACTAATGATAGATATTGATAATTTTAAAGCTATAAATGATAATTATGGTCATACGATTGGGGACTTGGTTATTCAAACACTTTCCGATATTTTGACCAATACTATACGATCTAGTGATATAGCTATACGATATGGGGGAGAAGAATTCTTACTATTGCTTACAAATACGAGTATACAAAATGCTAATGTTATCGCTGAAAAACTCCGACATCATGTACAGAACACAACAATCTACAGTAAAGAATCAAATGATTTGGAATTTACTATTAGTTTGGGACTAGCCATAGTAGATAAAGAAGATGAAAATATATCTATAGCTATAAACAAAGCAGATCAAGCACTTTACAAAGCAAAAAAAACAGGAAAAAATAAAACTATCTCCTTGTCATAGCAATTCATCTTTTCATAGATTCTTTCTTTAAACGATATTTCGATATAATCGCGAATAAATATAAATAGGACGATATACTATGAGCAATAAATACAATCCAAAAGATGTAGAAGATAAATACTATAAAATATGTGAAGATAGAGGTTATTTTGAGATAGATGGAAATAAAGCTATTCAATCTAAAGATGAAAATGGGAAACAAAAAACATTTTCAATCATGATGCCACCACCAAATGTCACAGGAAGCTTACATATAGGTCACGCACTTACTTTCACACTTCAAGATATCATCACACGGTACAAAAGAATGGATGGATTTAAAACTTTATGGCAACCAGGAACAGATCATGCTGGAATAGCAACACAAAATGTAGTAGAAAAACAACTTCTAGCAGAAGGTACTACAAAAGAAGAGATAGGGAGAGAAAAGTTCTTAGAGCGGGCATGGCTACAAAAAGAAACTTCAGGTGGAAATATCGTACATCAAATGAGAAAGTTAGGAGTTACTCCAGCTTGGAAACGAGAACGATTTACGATGGATGAAGGGCTGCAAGAAGCAGTAAAAGAAGCGTTTGTAACACTTTACAACGAAGGTAAAATTACCCAAAACAACTATATGGTAAACTGGTGTACACACGATGGAGCACTCTCAGACATCGAAGTAGAACACGAAGAGGTAAATGGTAAATTTTATACTATGATTTACAAATTTGCAGATGGAAGCGGTGAACTTGAAGTTGCGACAACTCGACCTGAAACATATTTTGGGGATACTGCTATTATGGTGCATCCTGACGATTCACGATATACAAGTATCATTGGAAAAGAAGTATTACTTCCTTTAACTGACCGAAAAATCAAAGTGATCACAGATACACATGTTGATATGGAGTTTGGAACTGGTGTGGTTAAAGTTACTCCAGCTCATGACCAAAACGATTATGAAGTTGGAAAACGACACGATTTAGAGTTTATTAAAGTATTTGATGAAGATGGTATCTTAAATGAATACTGTGGAGATTTTAAAGGACTCGAAAGAATAGAAGCCCGACCAATCATCGTAAAAGCTTTAGAACAAGCTGGATATATCATCAAAATTGAAGATCATGTTCATCAAGTTGGACACTGTTATAGATGTAAAAACATCGTAGAGCCATTTATATCACAACAATGGTTTTTAAGTGAAGATATAGCTAAAAGTTCAATAGAAAAAACAAAAGCAAACAACAACTTCCACCCTGCACACTGGATAAACTCATACACAGCATGGATGGATGAACTTAGACCTTGGTGTATCTCACGACAACTTTGGTGGGGACATCGAATCCCTGTATTTACATGTGATTCATGTAATCACCAGTGGGCAGACAAAGCAGACGAACCAGAAGCGTGTCCAAAATGTGGGCACAAACATCTTACACAAGACCCAGATGTGCTTGATACTTGGTTTAGTTCAGCACTTTGGGCGATGTCACCTTTAGGATGGGGAAATAACGGTAAACTAGAAGAGCTCTATAACTCTACAGATATGGAAGACTTTTTTCCAAACTCATTGCTTATCACTGGTTTTGACATCATGTTCTTTTGGGTAGCTCGTATGATGATGATGAGTGATCACTTTGAAAAAGAACTTCCGTTTAAAGATATCTACATGCATGCCCTCGTGAGAGATGAAACAGGTGCAAAAATGTCAAAATCAAAAGGAAATGTGATCGATCCACTTGATATGGTTGAGGCTCATTCTGCTGATATTATTAGATTTACTTTAGCATACTTAGCAGTTCAAGGACGAGATATCAAGCTAGGTGAAAAAAACCTAGAACAGTTTAGAAACTTCACAAATAAACTCTACAATGCATCAAATTTTTTACAGCTTAATGTAGAAACATTTCCAGATTTAGCTGATATCGAGATCAAAACAGCTCTTGGAAAATATATGCAATCTAGACTTTCTCATGCAGTTGATGCCGTAAGAGAAACACTAGAAACATTTAAATTCAACGAAGCAGCATCGGAACTCTACAAATTTGTATGGAATGAATTTTGTGACTGGGGTATCGAGTACTCAAAAGGTTCAAAAGATTCTATTTTAGAGCTTGGAGCTATTTTTAAAGAAACACTAAAAATGATATCTCCATTTATGCCATTTATCGCAGATCATTTATATCATAAACTTTCAGGAACTACTCTTGAAGAGGGTGAATCATTGATGATAAATAGTTTTCCTCAAAACATCAAAAAAGATGAAGAAGCTGAAGCGATGTTTACTATCATCGAGGAGGCTATCACAGCTTTAAGACGAGCAAAAGTTATCATCGATATGGGAAATAGTAAAATAGCAAAAGCTTATATCAAACTAGATAATAAAATCGATACAGAACTTATCAAACCATTTATCGAAAAACTTGCAAAAGTTGAAAATATAGAGTTTGTAGATGCAAAAGTAGACAACTCTATAACAGATGTATCAGATAATCTTGAAGTATATTTACCAACTGGTGAAATAGATATGACACCTATCATCTCAAAACTTTCTAAGCAAAAAGAAAAATTAGAAAAAGAGATAATGAAACTAAATGGTATGTTATCAAATGAGAGATTTGTAGCCAATGCACCAGCAGAGGTTATAGCAGAAAACAAAGCAGGACTAGAAGCGGCTCAAGATAAGCTAGCTAAAGTAGAAAATGAGTTAAACTCGTTAGTGTAATTTTGCACTAACGAGTCAATAAAAAAAGCCTCATCATCTTGATGGGGCTTTTTTTATTCTTATATTGACTCTTGTTATTCCTCTTGTTCTAGTGAAATCTCCTTTTTCTCCATAAGTCGAGCAATCGCTTTTTGAATATAAAAGTTTTTATTTTCAAGCTGAGTGATTGTTTTGATATTTATTTTTTCATATCTATCGAGTTTATGATTACTTAAAAGTGCATTTATCATTCTTTCGATAAATGTTTCGTCGACATCCTTTGGAGTTTCTATGTCTTGAGGCAATTCATCCAAAAATATTTGGTAGTATCTTTCATTTTTCACGATATTAAGAAGATAGAGTAAAAACATCGGAAAAGATATCATTTTTTCGATCCATCTATTCAAAATAATATCATGTAAAATCTTTACAGATTCCTCCTCGTCAAACTCTACAGCAAAAAGTATCTGCTCTGCTATGACTGTTGAGCGATCAAAATGGAGATTTAGAGTGAAGTTATCGATTTGCCATTCATCATCCATAAATGCTTGTAAAAAAGTAGTTGGATTTTGATTGACAATTTCTCGTATCCTTTTTTTTACTTTTTTCTTATCATTTCTGGCTTTTTCTCTTAAAACCCTGTTTTTTTCATATTCTGTTCCATTATAAAACTCCGCAAAACCATAGTACCCTACTCGTAAAAATTTTAGTATATTAACACTTGAAAATATCACTTCTATATCCAGAGCCTCTTTGGTAAAGTAAGAACCAACATACTCACCCCTATCAAACAAACAAAATCCCAGCACATCTTCACTCAGCGTATATTTGCTAGGTGCCACATCGATATTTTGAGTTTTTAAAGTATAAGATTTATCAAGAGTAATAAGTGATAAGTTTGAAGTTTGTTTATCACTTCCTAAAGTGATAATTCTATTTTTTTCATCATAGTTTGAAACAATCCCATGGATCGAGATACAACAAAATGTATTCCATATCACATCATCATAAATTTTTCGCACACTGGATATCTCTTCTGTATAATAAGGATAGTTTTTTAAACTAAAAAACTTATTTAAAGTAAATGATTCAAATATCGTCGACTTATCTCTAATGATTTGAGTTTTTAACTCTGGATGCGTGATAAAGTCTTCATGAAAAGAAGTGATAATCATCTGATTATTTTTGATATCATCATCTGTAAGTCTATTGGTTTCATTTAAAAAAGTGATGTTATCATATTTATCTCGTAAAAAAGTTCTATATTTTGGTTTAATTGTTTTTTCTAATAGCGTTACATTAAGCTGTTTTGTAAATATTTTATCATCTATTTTTACTTTAATGGTATTTTTTCTATTAAGCAGAATATCATAACTCAAATCAATATCATAAGTAAAATTTTCACTTTCTTCAAGATCATAAATCACCCCATCGCTATGAGACCATCGCACAATCGAAGCCTCTTTAGAAGCTGGAATATCAATTAGTTCATCCACTTGCCTTGCACTTACTGTCATATTGTTATATTTTAGGTTGTATTGCAAAGACTCATCAAATGATAAAAAATCTGTTATTGCATACAATTCAAGGTTGTTTAGCCATTGAGGAGTTTTGATCTTTTGTGTAAAATTCAGACTAAATTGATATGATTCACCATCATCAGCTGTAAAGTTTGAATCTTTTGAAATACCAGTAATAAGATGAACATAACCATCAAAATACTCATAAATATCATCTTCATCACTAGAAAATTCAAAATCAGAATCGATAAGCATTGAGTAATTTTTTGCTTGATTGAGTTTTTCATTGAGATCTTTTGTATATTTTCCATCTTCATCAAAAACCAAAATATCATGATTAAAATCAAAAAGCACAAACTCTTCTTCATATTTTGATTCATTGTTTTGATTTTTTATCGATAGTATAATTTTACTATTTGTAGGTTCTTTTATAATTATCAGATTTTCAAGAAAATGTTTTTGCGTCGTTTCATCGAATAGTAATTTTGAAACAAACTCTCCATCTACACAGATATTATAACTCTCATCATTTAAGTATAAACTCTCAAAATCATCACCATTAATCATAAATTTAAGTTCATTATTTTCATAGTGTACACTTTGTAAAAAGAAGTTATTTTCTATCTCATCTTCACTAATAAGTGTACTATGCAGTTGTACTTTACAAGATTGTAATAGCTCTTCTAAATCAAGATCTTTAAACCATACATTGTGTTGTAAAAGCTCCATCGCTTGTTTTTTTGAAACGATACCCTGTCTATATCGTTGTAGCATTTTCCAACCACTATTAAAAGTACTAGAAAAATTTTCACTTGTTCTATTTGTAAGCTCATTTACAATAGAGTTTTTTGATTTTGAAGTCAACCAATAATTAATATGTGGGGCTCTTTTTAAGATACCCATTTGTAATAAAATAGTATCAGTAGGTTTTTCATTGTCATATCCATCACGAAGATCAAATCTTTTCAGAGCATCTACAATCGCTTCATTTAAATAAATATTAGGCTCACCATCTTCAAAATAATGCTCTGCAAAAAATGTGTTATTATCTTCTTCAAATTCAAGTAAAGCATCTTCGATTCCCACCCACAAACTATTGTAAGACAATTCAGATCTAAGTGTAGTTATAAAAGTAAGAAAAAATAATCCTAAAGCTTCTTTTGGAGTCACATTTAAACTTTTCAACGCCTCAAGATTGAGCGTATCTTTATCATTGATATTTGCTTGTGTAAAATTGATTGAAAACAATGTTGTTTGTATCTCTTCTTTGATATCATAAATATCAAATTCAATAATGGATCTTTTTTTCTGTATAAGTTTTTCAACTCTTTGTATAATTTCGACTATAGTTTCTTGAAACATTCTTTCCCTTGTTCTAGTATCATATTTTTGGAAAGAGATTTTATCTATAATCAGCTTTAATAATCTATTATTCTAGCCATTTAAATAACGAAATTACTTTTTCTTTATAAATACCACTTTTAAATAATCACCCTCTTTAAACTCATTACAAACTGTAAAGTCATAAGGCAGAGAAAATGTTTCCAAAACTTCATATCTTCCTTTTAACTCACGGAAAGCTTGCTCAATAAACTGCCGAAACTTCATCATCCCAAAAGTAGCACAGTTTGTAGAAGCTATAATAATACCATTCTTATTTGTAATACTAATAGCTTCCTTTAAAAGCTTAACATAATCTTTTGAAACAGAAAATGTCATCTTTTTACTTCGTGCAAAACTAGGAGGATCAAGAACCACCATATCAAATTTAAGCTGCTTTTTCACTGCATATTTAAAGTAGTTAAAAACATCATCGACAACTATCTCTTGTGACTTAGGGTCTATATCATTTATACTAAATTGTTCAGATGTTTTCGATAGACTTCTTTTCGCCAGATCCACACTTGTAGTTTTCAAAGAACCTCCAAGTGCTGCATACACTGAAAATGCTCCTGTATATGAAAATGCATTTAACACAGTTTTATGTTTTGCATATTTATCTCGTATGGTTTTTCTCACCTCTTTTTGATCAAGAAATATTCCAGTCATCGCACCATCATCTAAATACACAGCAAAATTCACACCATTTTCTTTTACTATCAAAGGAGCTGGTGCAATATCACCACACACAAAATCACTCTCATCTTCTAAATACTGTCCCTTTGTATCAAACCTTTTTTTTTGATAAATACCTTTATAATCA
>Ga0193962_1001640_pt1 | contig 10352 bp, 8 predicted proteins | sample FB_5_MG_FD_140335 | JGI IMG/M metagenome (GOLD analysis project Ga0193962, IMG submission 140335) | Microbial mat bacterial communities from the Broadkill River, Lewes, Delaware, United States - FB_5_MG | ecosystem: Environmental > Aquatic > Freshwater > River > Microbial mats | place: USA...
ATCAAATTCATACTGCAACGAATGCAGGCGGTGATATTGTTGTAGCTATGTCAGTAGCAGGTCTAGAAGGAACTTTAGATCATGATGTATTCAATGCAGATAATATGGGAAAACCTGATGAATTAGAAAATATCGCAGTTTAAATCTAGAAATTGTAGTTTAAAAGAAAGAAGGGACAGAATAATGAGTAAGAACTTAGCGCCAAAGAATCATGTGTTTTATAGAAATCAAAATTGGAATTATCCTAAAATTGAACGTGGAGAAGGAATTTACTTGTATGATGAAAATGAAAAATGTTATATAGATGGATGTTCGGGTTCAGCTGTAGCTAATATTGGTCATGGAAACAAAGAAGTAGCACAGTTTACTAAAGATCATATTGAGCGAATTGCATTTACACATTTATCGAGATGGACTGTTGATTCTATAGAACAAGCAGCAGAGAAAATTTGTTCTTGGACACCAGGTGATTTAAATCATGTATATTTCGTTTCGGGTGGATCTGAGGCAACAGAAACAGCTCTGAAACTAGCAAGACAGTTCTTTATAGAAAGAGACGGAATGTCGTCAAAATGGAAAGTTATTGCAAAATGGAATTCTTTTCATGGCAATACAATGGGTGCTCTTGGAATGACGGGAATTACAGGTAGAAAAAAGATTTATGATCCAATATTACCTCAATTTCCTAAAGTACCTCAATTTTATCATTATAGAAATGAGTGGGATTGTAACACATTGGAAGAAACGAGTGTCAGAGCTGCTGAGGCATTGGAAGCAGAAATCTTGCGACAAGGACCAGAAACAGTTATGGCATTTATCAGTGAACCGGTGGTAGGGTCTGCTGCGCCAGGTGTACACCCACATAAAGTTTACTTTGAGATGGTTCGAGACATATGTGATCGTTATGATATCCTTTGGATAGATGACGAAGTTATGGCTGGTTTCGGTCGAACGGGCAAAAAAATGGCGATACAACATTATGGAAATTTGGTGCCAGATATTATTTGTGCGGCAAAAGGAATGAGCTGTGGTTACACACCATTCGGTGCTACAATTGTAAACGATAAAATTTTCAATACGATTATGGTGGAAGGTAGTGGAAAGTTTCATCATGGTCATACCTATGCAGGGAATCCTCTATCAGCAGGCATTGTATGTAAAGTAATGGAAATTATTGAGCGTGAAAATTACGTTGAGAATGCAGCTGAAATGGGTGCTTACTTGATGGAAAAACTACAAAGCCTATATCAATATCCTCTAGTAGGCGAAATACGTGGTAAAGGGTTAATGATTGGAATTGAATTTGTAAAAGATCAACTTACAAAGGAACCATTTGATCCGGCGCAAGGTGTTTCTGGGATAATTACAAATGCATGCTTAGAAAGAGGGTTAGTTCCGTACCCTGGAACAGGTAGTGTGGATGGTGTAAGGGGAGATCATATTCTACTTGCACCACCACTTAACATTAATAAAGAAGAGATTGATACACTTTTTGAAGCCTTCGAAGGCGCGATTGCAGAAGTATCAGAAAAGCTCTGTAAATACGAGGAGAAATAAATAATGGAAAAATTGATTATAACGATTGCTCCTACAGGAAATGTTCCTACAAGAGAATTGACGCCTTATTCGGTGCTTACGAACGAAGAAATTGTTGCTGACTTATTAAAATGTCAGCAATTAGGTGCAAGTGTTGCACATATTCATGTAAGAGATGAATCACTAAAACCGACAAGTGAAAGAGCACGTTATGAAGACTTACTTAATAAAATGGATGAGGCGGGACTTGACTTAGTAAGACAAGTGTCAACCGGTGCAAGAGGTGGAAAAAATACAGCAGAATGGCGTGGTCAGATGCTGAATTTATCTCAGGCTGAAATGGCAAGTTTATCAACAGGATCGTCTAATTTTCCAACGAGCACAAATTTTAATTCTCCAGATTTAATTATGAATTTAGCCAGTAAGATGAGAGAGAATAATTTAAAACCAGAAGTAGAAGTTTTTGATGTATCAATGATTTCTCAGGCTGTTCACCTTCAAAATAAAGGTGTAATAGCAAAAGGCCCAATTCAGTTTAATTTTGTGTTAAATGTCCCTGGTTCTTTGCCTGCTACGCCTAAAAATCTTATGTTTTTAGTTGATAGCTTACCTGAGGGAGCAACTTGGACTGTATCAGGTATTGGAAAATCACAAGTTCAAATGATTACAATGGCAATTGCTATGGGGGGGCACGTTAGAACGGGATTAGAAGATGTCATCATTTATGACTATAAAACAGGCGAGAAAGCCTCCAATTCGCAGTTGGTTGAACGTGTTGTCAATATTGCAAAAGCAGTAGGCCGAGAAATAGCGACTCCAGAAGAGGCGAGAAAAATTTTGGGATTAGAAATAAAAAAATAACTCTCCCATAGAGACTTCTTTCGTTCGCCATTATGGAAGAAATGATAAGCAGATATAATTTAATCTAATAAAGAGCCTTAACGGGTTCTTTATTAGATTAAGGATACAAAAGAAATGAGTAATATACTAAGTTCGTTAATGAGTAAGGAGTGAATTCAATGAGCAGATTTAAGAAATCTTCATTAAAGACCTATTTTTCATTAATAATGATTTTAATTGTTGTTGCAAGTATAATGGTTTCAAATATAGCAGGCACAATAATATTGTCGAATAATTATGAAGATGAAATTCAGAAGAATCATGAACAATTAGGACGATCAGTTATGATGAGTGTTAGAGAATTTATCAACAAGAGTTACGGGATAACAGAACAAGTTGTTGATACAATTGAGGCGGCATCTTCAAGTAATTTTGATCAAGAGCAACTTCTTGCAAAAGTTGTAGAGAGAAATTCCTGTTTTGCACTCTTTTTTTTACAAGATCCAACTGGTATGCAAATAGCTAGATCCTCTGGAAGTCTTGGTGATCGTTCCGAGCGTTGGTGGTTCAAAAAAATAATGAAGGATAAAGAGCCCTTTATTAGTAAATCTTATTATTCTTTGACCGGTAATGAAGCTGTTACATCAGCATTCATTCCAGTTTACAATCCTCAAAAAAAGTTGACAGGTATTTTGGGAGCAGATATAAGACTTAATGCCTTACAAGAAATTGTAGATGCTTTTAGTTCAGAGACGAAATACGCATATATAATTGATGGAGAAGGGGCACTTATTGCGCATCCTAATTCAGAAAAAGTAGCTGAATTAACAAATTACATAAGCATGGAACATAATAAATTAATCAAAAATAGTGATGGTAGCACTAAATTAGATGCAGATGGAAGTCCAATTCGCGAAAAGGAAGCTATTAGTATTACACCCCAATTAACTGAAATAACCAAGCAAGTATTGGAGGGGAAGAAGGGGTTTGTTAAGTATAAAAATATAGAGGATCAAACGGTATATTCTTATTATACGCCAATAGAGTTACCTGGAATATCTAAATCATGGGGTGTAATAACTGTTGAAAATAAGGAAGAAGCTTTAGCATTTGCAAAAGATATTCAGTATTTTAACGCTATACTATCTCTTCTATTAATATTGTTTGTCATTATATTATCTAAACCTTTAGTTGGACATATTACAGAACCAATTAATAGCTTGGTTCAAGTTATAGAGAAAATTAGTCAGTATGATCTTAGAGAGAATGTACCAAGTAAATTGCAAAATATGAAAAGTGAAGTCGGTGAAATTGCTAGAGCGATTCAATTAATTGAAGTTAATATGCGTGATTTATTGGGTAATGTAAAAGATTCTTCAAATCAGGTTCTTACATTAACTGATAAGCTGACTGCTACGGCAAAATTATCAAACGCAACAGCAGAAGAAATTACTCATGTTGTAAAGCAAATTGCTGATGGTGCAAGTGAACAAGCTCAAAATACAATGGATGGAACAGAGAAACTCATTGAGTTAGACTCTATTATAGATAGCTCAAGGGAAGAAACAGTAGCACTTGAAGAGTCATCAAATATTGTTGATGATAATGTTAATGAGGGATTAGGAATTGTCGGGGCTTTAATGCTAAAGACAAATGATACAAGTTGTTCTACTGAAATGGTGTATAGTAGTATTTTGAAAACGAGTGAAAGTGCCAATAAAATTGCAGAGGCAAGCAGTATGATTGCATCTATAGCAGGACAAACTAATTTACTTGCACTAAATGCAGCGATAGAAGCAGCACGTGCAGGCGAACATGGGAAAGGGTTTTCGGTTGTTGCTGTAGAAATTAAAAAGTTGGCTGAACAGTCCACGGAATCAACTAAAGTAATTGACGAAATTGTACAAGTATTAAAAGCGGATGCAGAGATGGCCGTTGTAAAAATGGATGAGGCTAATAGCATTATTTTGGACCAAAAAGAAAGTGTTGAGCTTACTGAAAAAAAATATCGGGAAATTTCATTGTCAATGCATAAGACATCTACAGCTTTGAAGGTTCTTAAATCAAGTGAAGTAGAGATGCAAGAAAAAAAAGAAATGGTTCAAGATTCATTGCAAAATTTATCAGCTGTTGCACAAGAAAATGCAGCATCAACTGAAGAAGCTGCAGCTGCAATAGAAGAACAAAGAAATTCTATTGTAGAGATGTTTAAAGCAAGTGATGAATTACTTGAAACTGCGAAAATACTTCAAGGCATGGTAGAGCGCTTTGAATTATAGAAGTTAAAAATACAAAAATGCTGACAAGCATTTGCTTGTCAGCATTTTTGTATTTTTGGCACAATAAATAGAATTTAAATTTTATAATCATCAGCAGCTTTAAACATAGCCATGATGTTCTCTAAAGGTACTTGGTTAATTGAACCACCAGCAGCTAGAACACACTTATTATTACCGTCAAATGACTTTAATATTTCTATACACTTATTGTAAGTTTCTTGCTCTGTCCAGCCTTGTAAGTCAAGTGGGCTAAGTCCCCCAAGTAATGTAACTTTGTTGTTTGTTAACTCAAGGGCATTTTGTGGTGCGATTTCAGGTAGGTATTGCCATGCCAAGAAACCTGCATCTGCAATAGCAGGAGCAACGTGTCTTGCAGTAGAATCATTGTGTAACCAAGGCTGCATATTAGGGAAGGCTTTGAATATTTTTTCATAGCCAGGCATAACAAATTCTCTATAAGCAGCTTCGCTAAGGAACGCGGATAAGTCATCAGCAATTAATACATGGTGTAAAGATCCAAGAATTTTTTCTTGTTCCTTTAAGAAACGAATACAAGTTTCTGTACAAGCATCTAAGATTTTATGAACCATATCTGGTTCAGCGATAGTATCAGCACAGAAATCACTGATTCCTCTTAAGTTAGCGCCAATTGTGAAAGGTCCCATAATTGGATGAGGGTTAATGCGATAGCTCTCTGGGCAATTATCAACCATATATTGAAGTGATTCTAATGCTTTACGCATGTAGTTATCCCCCCATGGGTCTCCGGCTTCTAAGAAGTCTATATCATCAATGTCATCGGCATCTTCTAAATCAGGATTTGGATGTACCGAAATAAAGCCATTGTCGTCGAATTTAACAATACCACCCATTCCACTTGCTTCAGCAACTGAGCCCATATCTGGTAATGGATTACCGATACCACCAACTAATTCTAATGCCTCGATTTGACATTTAAGTGTTGCTTCTGGATTATGAAAGTATTGATCTAAATCAACGCCTGTTACTGATTGAAAAAATGGGAATGTGTAAAAATTAAATACCGCATGACCATCTGATTTTTTCCCCGCAATACTTTCGTGAAGTCTTCTAAAATTACGTTCTCTTAGTGTAGACATATGTAACCACCTTTTCATTTTTTAAATATTCTTAATTTTATATTAGTTTAGCATAGGGGAAAACGCTTCGCTATAATGAAAATGTGCAATTATATAGAAATATTGCTTTGTGTTAGAATAGACGATGCAGTTAAACCAATGTAAGTATCAGAGCGTGTGGTCTATTCGAATGTAATGTTGCTTTACTAAAATAAGTGTGTCCTATATAATGAGAGCAAGATACAAAGGAGAAGTGATTGTAATGGATATTGAAAAATTAACCTTTCTTGCTAAGGAAAAGGGTGCAGATTTCGTAAGTGAAGTAGAAGTAAAAGATATAAATTTTGATATAATGTTTAGAGAAATATGTGAGAGCAAAACATGCGGTGCCTATGGAAAATCGTGGATGTGTCCGCCTCATAATGGGTCTATAAAAGATCTTATTCAGAAAGCACAATCATATCATCATGCTTTTGTTTTTCAGATGATTACACACTTAGAGGATTCGTTTGATGTTGAAGGTATGTACGAAGCTGGAAAAAATATTAATGACCTTGCTCGTGTTTTAAAAAATTCAGATTTCGTAAAAAATGTAACAGATACTTTGGTCTTAGGCGGCGGTGCTTGTCGTTATTGTGAAGTATGTGCTGTTTGTGATAGCAAAGCCTGCCCATATCCAGATATGGCTATAGCTTCTATTGAATCACATGGAATTGATGCAATGAGTTTGGCGAGTGCAGCAGGATTAAACTACATGAATGGTAAAGATACAGTAACTTTTACAGGGGTTATTTTATATAATCAATAGCAGGGGGGACTTATGGAAAAACAGGTGTCACAGGTTTATTCGCATAGTGCTTCTGCCTTCGCAAAGGAGAATTTATTCTATGTTGAGTTGGCGGGGACCTATGATGGTATTTCTAATTATAATGTCAAGCGTGAGTATTACAATAGTCTTTTAGTTATGCGCATTATTGCGGGAACACTCACAGTAACGACGGATGAGCAAACGGTTTATGTAGATGCTGGGGAATTTGTATTTTTGGATTGTCGAAAACCACATTATTATCATTCTTTTGATCCAATTTCATTTGAATGGGTACATCTTCAAGGTAATGCTATACACGCATATAGTGATTTAGTGAGCAATCGTTTTGGGCGGCCAGCTGTTATTGATGGTGTTTCAATGATTATGCAAGAATACAAAATTTTGATGGGTAGATTGCATGGAGAAGATTCTTTAGAACATTCTTTATCTGTTACGGTACATCGTTTACTTGCGACAATTACGGAGCGTGTGTCTGGACAAACTAAATCGACAGAACAATCTTTGCTAGCAGCTGAGGCGTATTTAAGACAGAATTTTGATAAACAACTATCAATAACAGAAGTGGCAGAGAATGTAGATATGTCGGTTTATCACTTTACGCGTCAATTTCATAAGCAGTACGGGATATCGCCCTATGAATATTTGATTATGCAACGAATAAGTAATGCAAAACGCTTGTTGCTTAATACAAGTAGGAGTACAAAAGATATCTCTGAATCTTGTGGCTATAATAATTCATCAACATTCATTGCAGCTTTTAAGAAAAGAGTTGGATTGACTCCGTCTCAATTTAGAATGGATGTTATAGAATCTATAGGAATTTAATGATAAGGGCTATGCTAAGTTCTTGTATATAAAAAAAAGACTTCTCAATTATGGGAAGTCTTTTCTATGTGCATAATCTATTTAAGAAGAGTAAATAAGTCTTCATAGTGTTGGATGGCAAGTTTTAATGATTTTCTAATCGGCAGTCCATTTCCAGATAAGATATAGAGACTTCCAACATTACTTTCGTGTCCTTCTGAATAGGGGGCTATGGAAAGTGTTTTGCCAACACAATTGATGAGCATGAGTTCGTTTCTAAGCTTTACAAATCCTTTGATTCTATAGGTATCTTCAGCAATAAGGTTTAAAAAGTAAGTAAGTTGTTCTAGGGTTGTCATGCTATTTACTTGCAACTTAAATTTTAAAATACTGATATCTGGTACAGTAGCTTTGTAATTTTCTTCAACATTCATTTGATTGATTTCTAAGCCATCAATCCAGCTCATTTCAAAATCTCCATGCGAGGTTCTATGAACAGCAATGTCCGGTCGTTGCATTTTTAAAATCTTTTCTGTTTCTTTCAATTGCTCTTCGGTGCGTGTGTCGGTTTTGTTTAATAAAACAAGGTCGCTTGCCGCAAGTTGTTTTTTGACACAGCGTGCAGTTGTATAAACCTTTTCAAATCTCTTTGCGTCAACAAGACAAATAGCACCTTTATAATCAAAGTGATCCTTATAATGTGGTGACTCAATTAATGAGCGAATGCTTGTCGGATCAGCAAGTCCTGATGCTTCTACAATAATACAATCTGGTGCATCATCTATCGCAATTTTCAAAGACTCTTCAAATGCATCTATTTTACATGCACAGAAAATAGACCCATTATTAATTTGATCTAAGGAAGCTTCTAGTGTTTCTAATAATGCAGCATCGACACTTTCTTTTCCAAATTCATTAATGATAAGATGCATACGCATTGGTGAAAGGGTTGGAATGAATTTTTTTAGAAAAGATGTTTTTCCTGCGCCTAAAAAACCTGTTATAAGATATAATTTGATCATTTTTACCTCCAAAATATAGCAAGATTAATGCATGTAAAACAAAATATATGCATACGTACTAAAAATATTTTTGTTGTATATTATGTGTTTGCATTTATTATATCAGTTCTACCAATGCTTTCAAGCTAAAATTAGATAATTTAGAAAATATAATTAATATAGGTGACAAATAGCAAGATGTATAGTATAGTTGTATGAAAGGTGAGTGTGAAAATGATAACGATACGATTATTAGATAGGGATCTTGTGAAATTGCATTATGTAGAATCAGCTATGAAATTACAAGATATTTTAAGTGAATTAAATATTTCCCATGATATGCCATGTAGTGGACAACATACATGCGGTAAATGCAAAATTAAAGTCAAGGGGCAACTTTCAAAATTATCTGATAAAGAAAGATCCTTACTCACACAAGAGGAACTTGATAATCACATACGACTAGCTTGCTTTGTTGACGTTTTAGGAGATGCAGAAATTACTTTATCGCATAATGATTTAACAGTTCTTTCGGTCAAAGAGCCTAGGGAATCAAATTATAAAAATACTGGTTACGGCATAGCAGTTGATGTTGGGACAACGACGATAGCCATGCAGTTATATGATTTAGCAACAGGTCAACTTTTAAGTGAATCTGTAGGAATAAACGAGCAAGTTGCTTTTGGTGCAGATGTTATTTCTAGGATTCAATATACGATTGAAAATGGAAATGCTTCAGTGAAAGAAGTTCTTTACAATCAGTTGCTGATTATGGCGGATAAATGTATGCATGAATCTGGTGTGAAAAAAATTGATAAATGGGTTGTTACAGGAAATACGGTTATGCTACATTTTTACGAAGGGTTAGAGACTGAAACTATTTCAAGAGCGCCATTTACACCAAGGTCCCTTTTTGGAAGGGAAAGTTCTATTGGGCTTAATGGTGAAAAACCGTATTTGCCAGAATGTATTGGTTCTTATATTGGTGCAGATATTACATGCGCCATATTGGCTTCAGAGATACATAAACATAGTAATAAAATTGAGCTTTTAGCGGACCTAGGTACAAATGGAGAATTGGTTCTTAATAATAAAGGGAGACTACTTTGTGCGTCGACCGCCCTTGGTCCTGCTTTTGAAGGGGCTAACTTGACTTATGGAATGCGTGCTACAAAGGGTGCTATTTCTAAGATTCGTGTTGAAGATAATATGTTAAAAATGGAAACCGTTGATAACAGTGAACCGAAAGGTATTTGTGGATCAGGTGTACTTGATGCGGTTCGTCTTATGTTAGAAGAAGAAATTATGGATGAAACAGGGCGACTTGATGAAGAATACTCTGGTTTTGGACAAGTTGTTTCTCGTCATGATGGATTAGCGTGGCAATTACCGAATACAACAATAGTGGTGACTCAAAAAGATATTCGTCAAGTGCAGCTTGCTAAATCAGCTGTCTTTGCTGGTATCAAAACTTTATTAAAAGAGGCGGACTTACAAATATCAGATATAGAAAAATTTTATGTTGCTGGTGGATTTGGCTACTATATGAATGTTGTGAGTGCAACAATTATAGGCCTTTTTCCTCAAGGATTAGAAAACAAAATTGAATTAATAGGTAATGGAGCATTATCTGGAGCTATTTCTTTATTGATGAATGCGAATGAAATGAAAAATGAAAGAGCCATCATTTCAAATTCGACTGAAATTCATTTATCGGGAAAGAAAACGTTTTCAGACTATTATATTGATGGAATGCTGTTTGGTGACGAATAAGTCCCGCGGGAAAATGAAAAAAACGGAGGATGATGAAAATGTCAGAAATTTTACAAGAAATCAGTGAATTATTACAAATTGGTAAAGCAGGAAAGTGTAAGAAAGCAGTACAAGCAGCAGTTGATGAAGGTATTGCGCCTCAAGTTATTCTAGATGATGCATTATTAGCAGGAATGGATATTGTCGGAACCAA
>Ga0193962_1001645_pt1 | contig 10338 bp, 9 predicted proteins | sample FB_5_MG_FD_140335 | JGI IMG/M metagenome (GOLD analysis project Ga0193962, IMG submission 140335) | Microbial mat bacterial communities from the Broadkill River, Lewes, Delaware, United States - FB_5_MG | ecosystem: Environmental > Aquatic > Freshwater > River > Microbial mats | place: USA...
CAAAGCCTTGTTTTTTTTTTTTTTTTATTTATAATGGTCTTAGGAAGGTAATAGAGATGAGGATAAATAGAACATTAACAAATAATTTAATTGCGAAAAATATCGTACCCAAAGAAGATAAAGAAATATATGATTATGGGTTCGAAATGTTATTTTCAACTTTGATGGGATATACTATAGTTTTAGTAACATCATTGTTGATGAATTCATTTTTTGAAGGAATGATATTTCTGATTTCATTTGTTCTTTTGAGAAATTATTCTGGGGGGTATCATGCTGATACACATATCAAGTGTAATCTGTTTTTATTTTTAAGTGCTTTATTTGTATTATTTATGAGTAAGGTTGCAATACCATATATCTATTTGATTATGATATATGTATTGTTATGGCACATGATTATAATGTATGCGCCTATAGAAAATAAAAATAAACCACTTGCAGAAAATGAAAGAAAGAAATATAAGAGAATTTCAGTTGTTTTAGCCTTGATTTTTGGTATCATAAGTATAATTCTATATCCGATGCACATAGTGTTTACAAGAGTGATTATACTTACTTGTTTTGCGGTAGCTGTGTTGATGGCTGTCGTTGCTATTGATAATAATTAACTTTATTATATAAAAATATATGAAAAGAGGTGAAATACATATGTTAAAATTAGTTGCAAAATTAGGAAAACATGTAGCAGTTAAAGCGACTGGAACTGCATCGTATTGGGGAATTTATGAACCAAAAATGCCTAAAAAATTAAAAAAATAATTGTATTTAGTACGATTATAAAATCTATCTAAATGCTGAAGACATTTCAGTATTTAGATAACAAATATCTGAGCTTATTAGTGTATAAGTTTTAGAAAAGATATTTGAGTATAAAAAAAAGGAGAATAAAGATGAGAAATGTAAGAAGCGGGAAATTATTATATCACTTAACAAAAATTGATAATTTAGAGTCAATATTAAATTTGGGATTGTTATCGAGAAGAAGTTTAGAAGATAAGAATAAAAAGTTTAAAGATATAACAGAAAAAACAGCTGTAGAAAGCAGCAAAGAATTAGAATTAGATAAATTTGTTCCTTTTCATTTTTCACCATATACTTCATTTGATAATGTAGATAGAGAAAAATTCTCTGATAATTTGATATATATATGTGTGGATAGAGAATGTGCAAAAAACAAAAACTTCAAAATTATACCAAAAAAACCTATAAATACTGATAAAATTGAATTGATGAATTTTAATGCTGGCATGGAAGAAATTGAATGGAAATATATGGGTAAATGCTATGATTGTAATGATGAAATCACAGAAATCAGAGGTGCTGAATGTGTAACTGAAGATTGTGTTTCTATGGATAGCGTATTCAGTATTTATGTTAAAGATCAGGAAACTGAAACTAGAGTAATGAATGTTTTGAAGAAAAAAAATAAAAGTGAAGATATATATGTTAATATAATACCAGAATTTTTTACATTTGATGCAAAAAAATATTAGATATATAACACAGAATTAATTAAAATCGTTAATTATCTTAATCGGAATAATACTAAATATAGAAAACAGGACTAGAATGATTTTCACTCCTTTTGAAAATCATATCGCTGCATAGTCTTGTTTTTTTATTTTTATTATAGTATAGAGGTTTTACATTGGTTAATTTTGTGTATATAATATATATTAAGGAGGTTATGCAATGGAAAACAATAATATTTTAAAAGCTAAAATTCGAATTGGATTATGGGGGTTGGTTTTAGTAGCAATGATTTTAATATCATTCTATGGAGATGTAATAAATACTTGGGGAGATAATTCTAAAAAAACTATTCTTTTATTCGTTTTATTTGTAGCATTTGTAGGTGATGTAATTTTAAACGCAATTAGTAGAAAAAAGTCAAATGATGAAGTAACTATAGATGAAAAAATTAATAGAAAAGCAAATTATACTTCATCTATAATTACAATTTTATATGTTATAGTGTATGTTATAATAATTTATAGTAGATATGAAATTGAAGGATTTATTCCAGTTGTGTTTTTTTGGATGTTGGCATATAGTGTAATAGCTGTATTGAATTTTTCATCTTCAATCTTAACAATATTTTATTTTAGTAAATTAGAAAATAAACATAATGAAAGGTTATAGTCTAGGTTATATATATAATAAGATAAACACAAAAATCACATTATATTAATGTGATTTTTGTGTTTTGTTGTCATATAAAATAAATGTAGAATATTTATTTGAAATATGTTATGATATTGGTTATGTGCATTAAAAAATAAGGAGAATTGTATGAAGAATATTTTTAAGTTGATTTTAGTTGTAATTGTAATAATTGGATTTATGTTGATTGGATGGACTGTATACAGTGATTATAATCAAAAAGATAATTTAACATCTATGAGTGATGAAGCTTTGACTAGGGAATTTGATAAAATATATACTATAATCAGAAAAACTGACGGAAGCAAAGCAGAAATAATAAGTTATAATGTTGAAAAAGTTGATGAATCTAGAAGATTGAAAGTTGTATATAAAACTGATTTTAAAGAAATAGATGAAAGAAAATTATTGGATGAGAGTTCAGCAATTTTTGATCAGATTACATCTAATGAGTTGATGAGCAATTACTTAGATAGGGTGTGGATATTAGGCTTAAATGATGGTAAATATGTTATTAATAGATCTCTTACCGTTATAGATAAAACAGATAGTTATATGATAAGAATAATAGTTGCTGTTTTAATAGGTTTTACATCTATTATTACATTGTTTTTTAGGTTCATCTATTATAATAGAAAGAGAAATAAAAAACTAGGTGGAGAAGATATATATGATTACTCATTAGAAGAGTTGTTAAAGTATGTAGAAAAAAGTAAATATGATGATGAGGCTTTTAAGCAGATTGCACTTCTTTTAACAAATAGTGGAAGATGTAAAGAAGCAAAATCTTATATTGAACGTGCTATAGGTTTAAATCCTAGAAATTTAACGCACAAAAGAATAGCGGGTAAAATTTTCTATAATATGGGTGATTATGCCGGTGCGATAAAATACTATAAAAGTTCACAGGAGTTACAGACAATAAATAGTGATTATGATTATTATTATAATATTGGAAAAGCATATGTAAAAAATGGGGATAATGAAAAAGGTTTAGAATCTATCGAAAAGTCAAAAAAAATAATAGTGAAAACATATGAGTCAAATCTTGCAAAACAGAAAATGATGTTAGATGAGATAGAAAAGTTTGAAAAAAGTGTATAAAGGTGATTTATAATAATATTTTCAAATTATTTTGAAAATGCTATTGCATTTATATGTAGAAAGTGATACCATTAGATATAGTTATTGATACTATATCTAATGGTATTGTTTGCTTATAATGAAATTATAATTACTATATGTGAATTTAAGTTGCGTATTAAATGATTAACTTAAACACATAGTCAATATTGTAAATTTGAAAGGGGTGTATTATGGATACTACCGATACTAATTATAAAGAAAAAAGCTTGAAAAATAAAAACGTGCAACTAGTGAAAGACCCAATGAGTGCCTTAACTCATCTATTAGGAGTAATTTTATCCTTTATTGGGTTAGCAGTTCTTATGCACAAAAGTGTTAAAATTAATAGTGCTATAGATGTATTAGCATTTGGTATATATGGACTTACTTCTATCATGTTATATACTGCAAGTACGGTCTACCACACAGTTAAATCAACACCTGAGGTGGAAAAAATGCTGAGAAAAATAGATCATACTATGGTGTTTTTTTTGATAGCAGGTACATATACTCCTATTTGTATGATTGCACTTAAAGCTAACGAGGGTAATCCTAGAGGACTTGCTTTATTGATAGCGGTTTGGTCTATAGCAATACTAGGAACTGTATTTAAATTTTTATTTTTAAGCGCCCCTAGGTGGTTTTATACAGTGTTATATGTTGCAATGGGTTGGGTAGCGGTATTTGTTATAGTTCCTTTATATCACGTTTTACCAATGTTAGGGTTTGTTTGTTTATTCTTAGGTGGGGTTCTATATACTGTAGGTGCAGTTATATATGGTTTTAAAAATCCTAAGATAGGTATAAAAGGCTTTGGTTTTCATGAAATTTTCCATGTGTTTGTATTGCTAGGAAGTATAGCACATTATATTATGATGTTGACTATGATATAAGTAAAATGAAAAAGCTCAGAGAGGTAAATAAAATTTATTTCTTAAATATTAGTTATATGATATAATATAATTCGGTAAGTAATTACCGAATTATTTTTTTAGGAGAAAGTATGAGTAATATAAATATTAGAGTAGCAGAAGAAAAAGATTTAGAAGAACTAAAAAAATTATCAAGTATGTGGAATGATGAAGATATAACTTTTGGTTATGGAATATCTAGTATAGAAGAAATAGCCGAGTATGATAACTGGATTGCAGAAAAAGATGACCAAATTATAGGATTTTTAGGAGGAAATACTTATTCTAGTAGTAAGATGAAAAGTGTCATGTCTGAAAATACTATGTGTTTTGAAATAGAAGAGTTTTATGTAGTAGATGAGTACAGAAGCCTTGGAGTAGGTTCTATATTGTATGATTATGTAATGAATGAGTTGAAGAAAATAAATGTCTCTTATGTAACTTTGATTGCAGCTAATGAAGATGCTGAAAAACTTTTAAATTTTTATAAGAAAAAGGATATGAAAATTCATAGCACTAGATTGTTTAAAGAGTTATAGTTTTAAGCTATAGCTTGTTAACTGATTTGGTGATTTCTGTGCGACTCTATAAAATTTGATATGTATAAATCTACTACTCTTTTTAGAGTAGTTTTTTTATGGCATGATTATTGCAAATATTTTATTATAAATATATTATGCGATAGGAGAATGAAATGAAAGAAATCAATTTTAAAGAAAACAGAAAAAAAGAAATATATGGTTCAGCGTGGGAAGAAGTAGATTTAGATGTAATAAAGTCAAACACTAAAAATGTGGCTAATTTTGTTCATGAAAAAAATTCTAAAACTAAAGTTTTAGCTGTGGTAAAGGCAGATGGATATGGACATGGTGCTGTAGAAGTAGCTAGAACTATGGAAGATATAGTAGATTATTTTGGTACAGCTACTATATTTGAGTCTTTAGAACTTAGAAAAGAAGGAATAAATATTCCAATATTAAATTTTTCATACATACCTCAGAAATTTTTGGAGCAAGCGGTTAAAAATAATATAACAATAACTACTTATGATTATGAATATGCTAAGCTTATAGAATTTTATGGAGAAAAAAATGGTGTATTACCAAAAATACACATAAAAGTAGATACTGGTATGAGTAGATTGGGATATCTTCCTACAGATGAAGCAGCAAATGAGATAGAAAAAATCTGTAGTTTGAAATTAAATGTAGAGGGTATTTTTTCTCATTTTGCAAAAGCGGATAGTCCTGAAAAAGAAGCAACAAAGATGCAGGCAAAGAGATTTTTTGATTTCATAAAAGAACTAGAGTTTAGAAAGCTAAATTTTGAAATTAAGCATATATGTAACAGTGCAGCTATGATGGAATTTCCAGAGTATTATTTAGATATGGTTAGAGCTGGAGGTATATTATATGGACATTTCTGTTTAGGTCATTATGTAGAGAAGTCTCCAATTGAAGTGCAAAGAGCATTGAGTATAAGAACCATATTATCTAGTAAAAAAACTGTTGATGCTAATACTGGTGTAAGTTATGGTTGGTTGTATACGACTGAAAGAGAAAGTATTATCGGAGCTATACCTATAGGATATGTAGATGGAATTAGCAGGAAAAATACAAATAATGCTGAATTTTTAATAAATGGCAAGCGTGTAAAAGAAGTAGGTCTTATGTGTATGGATCAAATGATGATAGATATCACAGAAATTGATGATGCTAAAATAGAAGATGTAGTAACCATAATAGGTAGAGATGGGGAAGAAGAAATTACATTGGAGGAAAGGGCAAAAGCTGGAGCTACTGGCAAATGTGAACTTTTTGCTGCTATAGGTAATAGATTACCTAAGGTGTATTTTAAAAATGGCGAATATTATAAAACTTTGAATAACCTTTTGGATTAAAAAAGGATAAAAAACTAAAGAAAATTAGTTGCAGTATTTAGTGAATATCTAAATACTGCATTTTTCAACATAATATTTATCTTGTTTTTATGGAAGATTATTGATAAAATATTTAGAGGTGTTTTATGAAGAGTATTGCAATAGTTACAGATGGATATAATAATTTAGGAAATTTTCTAGAAAAAAATTTACGAATGATATTTGAGAAAAAAGTGAATATTAATAAGTATTATATAAATGATTTAAAAAATCATAATTTAGATGGATGTGAAGTAAATAGTTTATCTGAGTGTGATTCTAATAATATAATTACAGATGATATAATTTTAGTTATGCTAGAAGATAAAATAAGTGAAATTTCCAATTATGTTTTAGATAAAAGTAAAATCATAGTTATTGATAGAAGTATAAATCACAGTCAAGTTTATCGATTATTCTCTATACCTAAGGATACTGAAGTATTAGTTGTCAATGATAATGAAGAAACTACAAATCAAACTATTGAAATGTTAAATAATATAGGAATAAATCATTTGAAATTTATTCCTTATATACATGATTTAAATAGTAATGGTTTATTTGAATCAGATTTAAAATATTATCATATATCTGTAGCGGTTACACCTGGAGAAGCAAACTTAGTTCCTTCATGCATTGAAAATACAATAGATTTGGGATTTAGATATATTGATATTATGATTTTTTATGAAATATCAAATAGACTTATGATATTAGACAAAGATATTTTTAGGAATATGATGAAATATGATGAAAAAATAGTTAATCTAGAGTTAGGTGTAAGAGATGTATATAAAAAATTATTTGTAGAAAATTCTGAATATTCATCTATTATAGAATTATCAGAAAATGGCATGATTTTTGTTTCAGAAGATGAGAATATTAGATTTATAAATAATAATGCTAAGAAAATTTTAAACCTATCTGTAAATCATTTTAATTGTAAGGTTAATGAGTTGAAAAATCATGATTTGGTGAAATTAATTCGTGATTTTTCGTGTAAGAATATTACTTATGAAGAAGGAAAATCATCAGCTATAAAATATAATAACAAGAATTTGAATGTATCTGCGCATAGAATAAAGCAGTTTGGAAAATTTATAGGAACATATTATTGTATTCAAGATGAAACATATATAAGAAAACTAGAACAAAACTTGAGAAAAAAGTTAAAATCTAAGGGGTTTATTGCTAGATATACATTTGATGACATATATACGAAATCAGATAAAATGTTCAAGATTATAGAGTTAGCTAAAAAAATTGCTGATTTAGAACAAACTGTTTTGATAACAGGAGAAAGTGGAACTGGAAAAGAATTAATGGCTCAGTCTATTCATAATGGTTCAAAATATGCGAAACAACCATTTATAGCAGTAAACTGTGCGGCAATTTCAGAAAGTCTTTTGGAAAGTGAATTGTTTGGGTATGAAGCAGGATCTTTTACAGGAGCATTAAAAGAAGGTAAGCCAGGTTTATTTGAACAAGCAAATAATGGAACTATATTTTTAGATGAAATAGGCGATATGAATATGTATATGCAGACTAAATTACTCAGGGTTTTGCAAGAAAATCAAGTAATGAGAGTAGGTAGTTCGAAATTGATTGATATTAATGTTAGAGTTATAGCAGCAACAAATGTTGATTTGGCACTTAAAATGAAAAATGGAAAGTTCAGAAAAGATTTATATTATAGATTGAATGTGTTGCCTATTCGACTGCCATCATTGAAAGAGCATAAAGAAGATATAATAGATGGGGTTATGTATTTTATGAAGACTGAAAAGATACTTGATGAAGATGTCAAAGGGATATTAAGTTCTTATGATTGGCCTGGAAACATGAGAGAATTAATTAATCTAGCTCAATATTTGGATGCTATATGTGATGAAGATGTTGTAAAAGTAGATGATTTACCATATGATTTATTTAACGCAAAGATTGAAAATGCAGATGAGAAAAGCGAAAGCAAAGCAGAAATTAATGTTATTATGTCAAATGAGAAAATAGAATTACATAAATCTGAGTTAGAAGATATTAAAATAATTAGAAACATTTTAGAAATTTTGAATGAGTTTTCAAAAGTTAATATTGGTTGCGGTAGAAAGAAATTATTAACTGAGTTAGTTAAAAGAGAAATAAGTATAAGCGAGAGCAAAGTCAGACAGCTATTATCAAATTTAAAAACTGAAGGGTTTATTATTTCGGATATTGGTAGAAGAGGAAGTTATATAGATGAAAAAGGAATATATTGGCTAAATGATAAGATAACGTAAATTTATTGGCTTAATATAGGATGGAAACTGGTTAAAAACAGGAATAAAACAGACAGATAAAATAATTGGTAAAATTATTATTATAATTAAAGCATCAAAATTAGTAAAACTTTTGGATGCTTTTTTTATGCAAAAAAATATTGGTTTAATTTGAATAAAAATAAATAATATAAAAATAATAAAGCTGATAAGAATTGAATAAAAAAAGTTTTATGAAATTTTCATCAGCTTAGTAAGTTGATTTTATATTGAAAATGTAGTATTTTTACATTTTATTTCTAAATAATAAAAATGCAAATCAAGCATAAATATTCATTAAACTTTATTTTAATTCAAAAATAACTTGCATAAATATTAAACTTATGGTATGATATTGCGAAATTGATTAGAAAGCAGAGGATTGTACATGGAAAAAGGAATCAACGGAATCAAAGGAAAAATGAAATTTATTTTATTATCAATATTAGGATTTGTGTTTTTTTTGAAACCATTTAATATTGATGGAAAAGAAAAAATAGCCATGTCTCATATTGTTGAGTTTATAACTGCAAATTATTTACATTTATTTTTAGGATTTACTCAAGTATGCGCGTGCATTGTATTAGTAGTAACAATAGTATTTATTTTTTATAAGGCCAAAAATGAAAGTTTGAATAGTATTTTTAAGGCATCTCCGCTCAATGTATTTATGAGAATCGCGGGATCTTTTTTATATCTAATGGTTATAAATCAGTGGTTTGCTGAAAATGTTATAAGTGATATGATATTGAATTCAAATACAGGGGGATTGATGGCGGGTAGTGGCGGTTTATTAACTACATTATATATAACATTTTTTGTTGGAATATTTGCATTGCCTTTATTGACGCATTTTGGTGCGGTTGAGTTTTTAGGAATATTATTAGGACCAGTAGTAGAAAAATTATTTAGAGTTCCAGGATATTCTACAGTTGATGCTATAGCTTCATTTGTAGGGGATGGAACTATTGGTATAGTAGTTACAGATACTCAATATCAGCGAGGTTATTACACTAGAAGAGAAGCTTATATTATAGCTACTAGCTTTTCAATAGTGGGAATAGCTTTTGCCTCTGCAGTAGCAGAGGAGTTAGGATTTGGTCATGTTTTCCCTATATTTTATGGTTCTATAGCTTTAGTGACTGTAATTATAGCATTTATAACAGCTAGATTACCTTTAAAAAAATTCAAGAATGAATATTACGAAGGAGTAAGTCCAAATGTAGTAAAAATACCTGAAGGAAGAACTATTTTTCAACATGCGTATAAATCAGCTGTAAAACAGGCAGATTCAGTTACCTTTAAGAGTGTTAGTATAGCCTCTATAAAAAGTATAGTTAATATATATGTAGGATTTCTTCCAATAATTATGTTTGTAGGTACTTTATCACTTGTAATTGCAGAGTATACATCTTTCTTTACCATCATAAGTGCTCCATTAGTTTATGTTTATGAATTCATAGGTTATAGTAAAGAAGTTGCAATGATGATGTCTCCAGCTTCGGTATGTGGATTTGCAGATATGTATTTACCATCACTGTTTATTGGAAACTCTGTCTCTGAATCTTCTAGATTTATTATTGGAGTATTAGCATTTACACAACTTATATTTTTATCAGAAACTGGAATGGTTTTAGTCAAGACAAAAATAGGAGTGAATTTTATTGATGTTGTAAAAGTGTTTATATATAGGACATTGATTTCATTACCAATTCTAATAATACTTACAAGAGTCTTGATATTGTTTGAAGTTATTAGTTTTTAATGAATAATAAAAAAATATAAATATATATTATGATATTGTCTAATAAGTGATATATTGGGTATATAAATTATGAATGATTTAATAAAAAATAAAAAGGAGTAATTATGAGTAGAAATTCAAAGATGTATATAACACTTACACTTGCAGTTAGTTGGATAG
>Ga0193962_1001651_pt1 | contig 10301 bp, 13 predicted proteins | sample FB_5_MG_FD_140335 | JGI IMG/M metagenome (GOLD analysis project Ga0193962, IMG submission 140335) | Microbial mat bacterial communities from the Broadkill River, Lewes, Delaware, United States - FB_5_MG | ecosystem: Environmental > Aquatic > Freshwater > River > Microbial mats | place: USA...
TCCTAATACACCGCTCAACTGACGATACTCAGACTGAGCGATTGACAAATTCAAAATATCGCTATATAAAGCGCGAGAGGCTGTTTCGGGAGTCATATTCTCTACTTCGGGACCCGGAGTATGCAATACAACACCTTCTAATTCGCCTATTTCTGATTGTACTTTAATTTCTAATGGCGTACTCATAAATTCAACTTTTTAAGTGGTTAGGTTGATTTTAACTGCAAAAATACAAATCATAACCATTTTTATATAATAAAATGTTTATAGTTTAACATATTACTTATTTAACCAAAAGTGTTAAATAACACATTCCGTTTTTATCTTTTGTTGTTGTGTCGAAAATGAGAAAAAGAAATTCAAAAAATAAGTACTTTCGAGAACTAATAAAGTAAACATGTCGGATAAATTATTCTCAAACAAACAATATAAAAACGTCGATTTTACTGCTAAATCGTTGTCGGAAACAGAATTTGAGCAGTGCACATTTACAAATTGTAATTTTTCGGGTAGCGACTTGTCGGGCAACGACTTTAACGAATGTTTCTTTGAAGATTGCAATTTTAGCACAGTAAAGCTTGAAAACACAGTTATTAACAATGTTACTTTTATAAACTGCAAAGTTGTAGGTACCGACTTTAGTCCATGTAACGATTTTTTATTCTCGGTTAGTTTTTCGAAATGTTGCCTAGACTACATTGTATTTGTTAATAAGAAGATTAAGAACACCCTTTTTGCCGACTGCAGTATTAAAGAAGGACTGTTCTCGGGCAGTGATTTAACAAAATCTGTATTTAAAAATTGCGATCTGGACAGAACAATGTTTTCAAGAAACAACCTGTCAGGTGTAAATTTTTCTTCGGCAATAAATTATATTATCGACCCCGAAGAGAATAAACTTAAAGGTGCCAAATTCGCTCTAGAAGGTGTTGAAGGCTTACTAAGAAAATATGGTATAAAGATTGAATAAAAAAATTAACAAAGAAGATGAAGAAGTCTAATCCTCTTCATCTTCTTTGTTATCTTTCTTCGATCGACTAAATATCTTAGCAAACACCAAAACAACGAAAAACAAAACATACACCATTCGGCTAATCCCAATTGGCATTACTTTTAGTATCATCTCTTAAATTCCTACAATTAGTAAAGTTGGTATTAAAATCACAAGTAAAATAAATGTAATAAAAGCAGGCAGTTGCATATCAAGTGGCAACTTATTAATTAAAGGTAATTTCTGTGTAAAAACATTAATAGCACTACTGCTATTATCATAATTGCTGCTTTTAACATAACCCGCATCTATTAACAATTGTAAAGCTCTCTCGGCTTCACTATCAATAACCTGAAGCTTAACGCCATCAAAAGTATTGGAATAATGTGGATTTACCTGAGTTGACAACTCATCTTTTAAAAAAACGTTTATCCCCTCCGACTCTAATAATGACTTTGCCATATAGGCATCCTGAATAAGGAGAAACGATGTAACGGTAATAAATTGCGACATACCTTAAATATTTATGTTGAGTAAAAGTAACAATAAATTATTCGTAAATAATTTTTACTGAAAGCTAAAAAACATATAAATAATTAAAATTATAAAATATTTACACGCTACATTGCACACAGTTTACTTCGGGGCAGGGTGTAATTCCCTACCGGTGGTTATAGTCCACGACTCCCAATTTATTGGGACTGATTTGGTGAAATTCCAAAACCGACGGTCATAGTCCGGATGATAGAAGAGACTGATATTATTTGCATATAAGCATTTTTGCTATATATAATATTTATTATAACTGCCCCGAATAGATTACTATAATCTGTTCGGGGCTTTTTAATTTAACGTAATTATGATAACAAAATTTGGTATCGATTATCGCCAACGTGTTGAAAATGCTCTTAAAGAGTTGCAAGCAGGTAAAGGAATTTTACTAGTTGATGATGAAGACAGAGAAAACGAGGGCGACATTATATTCTCGGCCGAGAAAATGACTAATGCCGACATGGCATTAATGATTAGAGAATGCTCTGGAATTGTTTGTCTTTGCTTAACAAACGAAAAATGCCAAGAGTTGGAATTGCCTCCTATGGTTCAAAATAACAACAGTAAAAATCAGACGGCTTTTACTGTATCTATTGAAGCCAAAGATGGTGTTACAACAGGTGTTTCGGCTGCCGATAGAATTACAACAATAAAAACAGCTATTGCTAAAGATGCAAAAGCAAGTCATTTAGCTCATCCAGGACATGTATTCCCTCTTAGAGCAAAAGACAACGGTGTTTTCGAACGACGCGGCCACACAGAAGGAACAGTAGATTTAATGAAACTTGCAGGCCTTGCTCCTGCTGGCGTATTATGCGAACTAACAAATTGCGATGGTACAATGGCTCGTCTGCCACAAATAGTTGAATTTGCAGACAAACACAAAATGGTAGTTATTACTATTGAAGATATTTACCAGTATCGTAAAGAGATTGAGTAATATTTAAACAAAATGGATGCCTATATATTATAAGCATCCATTTTATTAACATATAAGATATAATCTACTCTCCAATCATCATTCTATAAGTAATGGTTTTATTTGGGATATCATAAATTTCCATCACTGGTCCATTAGCAATATTATTCTCTTGCAGATATTTATTTAGTGCAGGATAAACTTTGGTCAATCCAACAACAACCGACATCTGACCTTTATAAGGAAAAACAGCTACAACGCATTTTTGAAGTTCTAACTTATTCACTTTAAATTTAGCCTCAATAGCAGAAAGAGTTGTAGAATCAATGTTATCAACAATACAACCTAAATCCGATCGGCAGTTATCTGGATCTACAACCTGAGGATTATCGTAATATATACCAAACCCACGCGTAGTCGAAATATTAAAATCGGTTAATAATGAATTATAAACCTTATCCATAACAACAGGACTATTTTTATAATTACCAATCATCTCTTCCCAAACAATTGTTTCGCCACCAAGTTCAGCTTGCTCAAATGCAATTTTTGTAAATCCTCCGTAATATGCGTAAACAGCAGTAAATATTGCCAAAACAGCAACAATAATAAATAGTAAAATCTTAACAATCTTCATCATTATAAATTTAGTTAGTAACGAATTACAAGATATTAAGATTTTAATAAAATCAATAACACAAAAAGGTAAAAAACAATACCCTATATTTATCGAAAAATGACCAACAATGAACACCGACGTATTAAAACTGAAAGAAGATATTTTTCTAGCCTGTAAAGCTATTATCGAAGATAGAGTACTATCATACAAAAACGCAATAAAAATGGCACAAGAGGCTGTAGGTAGCGAGAGTAAAAGCACAGCAGGCGACAAGCACGAAACAGGCCGAGCTATGGCTCATCTTGAACAAGAAAAAAATAGCCATCAGCTAAAAGAGACACAAAATTTGTTGCAAACAATTAACAGAATAGACTACTCAAAAATATACACAAACGCAGTTTTAGGAAGTGTAGTTGAAACAAACAAAGGTTCATTTTTTTTATCGGTAAGTGCAGGAAAGATTAATGTTAATAACGAATTATTCATTGCTGTTTCCCTTCAATCGCCAATAGGATTAGCAATGGTAAATCTTAAAAAGAAAGATTCGTTTAAGGTTAACAACCAAGATTTCATAATCAAGAATATTTTTTAAATACAAAGTATTAAGCTTAAGACTATGACAAGCAATTTAATTCGTATATAGTAATTAAAAAGGTACTCTATATTTTAAATGCGAACCATCGCAAAAAGGAGATTTCTTACTCTTCTGACAACGGCATATTTTAATAGGAGTAATATTTTCTTGCTCTTCACCATTGTATACAAATGTATATTCGCCCGAAATATTTATCGAACCGCTCTTTTCAAATTCTATAATTACTCTTTTACTCATCGTCTTGTTCAAAATTATATTTAAAATGAACACCATCACAATAGGGCATATTACCCGATAATCCACACCGACAGAGCGATACCATCTCAACTATTTTAACCTTGTGGGTTGCTTCATCTATGATCTCAATTTTACCAGAGATTACTAAGGGACCACCTTTTTTAATCACTACTCTATTCTTTTCAAACATAACTTATCAACGGAGTATTAAGTTTTTTGTTTAACCAAAAACAGCTGCCTTTGCAATTAAGACAGCTGTAAAACTATAATTATTCAGAATTATTTTTTGTAAATCACATATGTAGCAGCAATAAAATCGTGAAGGGCTTGCTTTCTATCTGTAAAAGCAGCAATAATATATCCAATAGACATAATCATTCCCGATAATATTTTCGAGAAATATCGTCCTGTAGCTCGGGCAAATGATATTCTCTGAAAATTATGATCAACTACAATAATACCAACAGCCATTTTACCAGGAGTAGCTTGGTGCTTCGACGAAGTAAAAAAGGCAAAATACAACCAATAAAGTGCTATACTAATTAACGAGCAATAAGCTATAAACGATAATATTGCTGGAAGAGCAAATAAAACATTTTCTGGATCATGGTCATTCATATAAGGTAATGCAATAGAAAAACCTAATGCTCCAGCCGCAGGTAAAATAAAAATAGAAACAGCAGCACTTAGTATAAGATAGTCCAAAAGATATGCTACAAATCTAATCCAGAATCCAGCATATTTAACATCTTGTTTGTTTTCGATAATTTCCATAGTTATAATTATTAGTTTGAAAAATTTTCGCTTGATTTGACTCTATTTAAACACAATAGTTTATCTGATATTCATTAGATTGGTCATAAAAATAATACTTTTTGAATAATAGCAATGTATATTTGCTTCTTATATTGTGCATATTAAATATTAACTAATGTATCGACTACTACTTTTAATAACTATAATAACTTGTTCTTGCTTTGTTTCCGAAGGCCAGCATAGTTCGTTTATAGCAGCTAAAATGCAAAACGATACAATTGTTGTAGACACCTTAGAGCCTGTTTATGTAGTTCGCAATAAAGGAATTTTCGAACGCTATCGTCAATGGCGCTATAACCGAAATGTACGCAACTTTATAAAAGTTTACCCATACGCAAAACGAGCAGGTGTAATATTAAGCGATATAAACAAAGAATATCTTGCAATAAAAACCGAAAAAGAGCGCAAAAAATTTATTAAGGTAGCCGAGAAAAAACTATTTGCCGAATTTGAGCAAGACCTTAAGAATATGACTATCTCGCAAGGCAGAATGCTAATAAAACTTGTCGATCGCGAAACAGGAAACACAACTTACGAAATTGTGAAAGAGTTTAAAGGGGGCTTTAGTGCATTCTTTTGGCAATCGCTTGCTGTGCTTTTTGGTTCGTCGCTAAAATACGAATACGACAAGGATGGAAAAGACGCCAATATAGAACGTCTTGTAGATTTATACGAGAAAGGATTATTACACGACACAAAAAAACGTCTATCGAATAAACAATAGACGTCTCTTACTAAAATATTTTCGTTTAAAGCGTTTCCATTATCTTATTAACAACGTTTTGCGCTCCTCTATAAATATCTCCTATCGATGCTTTAAGCATATAACAAGGATTAGTAAAAATATTATTCTCGGTATCGTGAATTACTTCACCATTATTTGTATTTTCGTGAACAGCACCAAGCATTTCTGCATGAGTTACCGATTCGTTATTTTGTCCTAATGTAACGTGACTTCCAGGAAATAATTTAGAAATAATCATTGGAGCAATACACAGAGCACCAATAGGTTTTTTACTATTTTTAAAATCGGTTATTTTTTCAGCAACAAGAGTGTCAACCTCCATTAAAGGACCCTTAAATGCATAATCGCACAAATTTTTAGCAGCACCATAACCTCCTGGAATCATTAATGCATCGTATTTAGAAGCATCCAATTTATCAAGACTATCAATTTTGCCACGAGCAATTCTTGCCGATTCAACTAAAACATTTCGCTCCTGCTCTATCTCCTTACCATTAATATGATTTATTACATGATGCTGATTTTTATCGGGAGCAAATATTGAATATTGGGCACCAGCTAAATCAATTGCTAAAAGAGTCATTGTAGCCTCGTGAATCTCCGAACCATCTTGACTACCACAACCCGCCAAAATTACCGCAAACTGTTTCTTCATTTTATTTAAAATTTATATTACAAAAACAAGGTAATCAAAATTACAGTAGTTACGTTTGAGTGAAACGTCAATTTTAAGAATCATTTAAAAAATCATGAATTACCTTAGCAATCAATTCTACAAAAATCGGTTTATCTTCTCTTCAATAATATCTGTAAGAATAACAGAATTCTCTAATCGAAATAAGTTATTATAATTAGACTTTTTCTCCTGATCAGAAACTTTATCCATCAATACATCCAAAAAATTATTCTCTTTAAGCATCATAGAACTTTCATTTACATTATTCTTCTCTATTGATAACTTATTTAAAACAAAGTCAACTTGAACAATAACATTAGACGAGTATAAATTGAGCTGTGATTTATGGTGAGTTTGATTTAAAAGCAAGAACAAATTTGCCGATGTTCCATTCTCGAAGTTAAGAATAACATTTATAAGATAAGGCTTCCCATTATGATCGGGAACAACATCAACAGTATTTCGTAAGCAGGCGCAATTAGCAATTGATAGAATATAATCGACTCCATTAAAAATATGCTTTCGTAAACTTATCTCAGATGAGTTTTTATTAACATTAATCTTAAAATCGATAAACCGAGGATGAACAACCATATTTTTAATATAGTCGTTTGCTGGTAAAAGTTCCCAATGATTTGATGTTGTAAAAATGGCCTCCGATTCGTGAGCTATTTTAACAAAATTCTGAATTGCATCTAACGAATATTTACTAACATCGGATACAAGAACGTTTTTCTGCTTCTTTAACGATTGTTCTATTATATGAGTATCTATTTCAGAGCCAAAAAATAAAAGCGCATCGTTATCGGTAATAAAAGAATGAAGATCGGGAAAACGATACATTCCTTTTTCGCCTAATACTAAGTTAGAACCAAAAAAACCACTCGTTAACTCGGCTATTTTATCTACAGAAATAATGTTATTATTTAATTTATCTTCCGAAATAGAAATACCTACCCTCATTATTATTGCATTTAGTACAATGCAATTATACAACAATACATTGTAAACTACTTAAAGTACTTTTTTTTGTTTTTAACAATTAATTAACAATATTGTAATGCATTATGTTGTTTATATTAAACCTTAGAGTTAACCAATAAATAATTGTACAAATATGTGTAGTATAAACGATTTTGAGATTGAACGAATTGAGCTTGTAAACAGTATCAGAAGCCGTGGAATTACTTGCGAAAGAGTTTTAGATGCTATTGGAAAAGTTGAAAGACACTTATTTATGGACTACAGATTTGTGAAAAAATCGTATCAAGATAACGCCTTTCCTATCGATTGTGGACAAACCATATCACAACCTTTTACTGTAGCTTACCAAACACAACTTCTAGATGTTTTCGACAACTGCGATGTTTTAGAAATTGGTACAGGATCGGGTTATCAAACCGCTATACTTTTGCAAATGGGTGCAAATGTTTTTTCTATAGAAAGACAAAAAGGCTTATACAACAAGGTTATCTCACGCTTCGAGGAGTGTCAAAATGTGAAGATTATTTTCGGCGATGGATATTTAGGATTACCACAATATGCTCCTTTCGATAGAATATTGATAACAGCTGCCATTGAAGAGATTCCTCAAACTCTTATCGACCAACTAAAAATTGGAGGTAAACTTGTTGCTCCTGTCGGTAAAATTGGTCAACAAACTATGGTTTTGATAAAAAAAACTGGCTCTAATTCAACAGAAAAATCTACTTTTGGAAACTTTTCGTTTGTTCCAATGTTACATGGAGTAGATAATGATATATAAAAGATAATTATGATAACTGTTAAGAATTTTATTTTTAATCCTTTTCAAGAAAATACCTACTTGTTATTCGACGAGTCGGGCGAGTGTATAATAATAGATCCAGGATGTTACGAAGAGGATGAGAGACTTGAATTGGAAAATTTTATTTCCAAAAACAACCTTAAACCTGTTGGCATTGTTAATACACATTCGCATGTAGACCATATTTTGGGGAACGCTTGGTTTAAGGCTAAGTACAATGTTCCTGTTTATGCATCGAAAAAAGATGCTCATATTCTTGCCACTTCGGTTGAACATGGCAGAATGTACGGTATTGTATTAACAGAACCACCTGTTATCGACATCGATATCGACTCTTCGTCGGTTATTACTTTTGGTAATTCGTCGCTTAAGGTTTTAGATATTCCTGGTCATACTCCTGGATGCGTTGGCCTTTACAACGAACAGCAAAAATTTGTTTTCTCTGGCGATATTCTTTTTAAAGGAAGTATTGGAAGAACCGACCTACCAGGCGGCGACTACGACCAAATTATTGACAGCATAAAAAACAAACTTTGTAACTTAGGCAACGATTATGTTGTATTTGCCGGACACGGTGGCCCATCGGAAATTGGGATTGAAATGGTTACAAATCCGTTTTTAACACATTAAGCAATAATATTAAACAATATACCAATAGCGTGTTATATATTTAACCATATACAACACGCTTTTTTTATACATAATCATTTGTAAAGTAGAGTTATAAGCTACTAGTATGTTTTTTTACAAATACTAAATTCTATTAAAGATTTCTTGTAACTTTACAACTCAAAATTTTATAGGTTTTAATTACTAAATAATAATTAAGCATAATGGCTACAGATAAGTTTTACAACAGACACATTGGTCCACGTGATCACGAAATTGGACAAATGTTGGAAACTATTGGAGTGAAATCGATTGATGAATTAATTGATCAAACTATTCCTAAAAACATTCGTTTGCAAGAGCCACTTAATCTTACGCCAGCATTGAGCGAGGCAGAATTTGCCGCTAAGATTAAAAATATTGCATCGAAAAATAAGATGTATAAGTCGTTTATTGGTATGGGATACTACGGAACAGCTTCTCCTGCAGTTATTATCCGTAACATTTTCGAAAACCCATCATGGTATACTTCTTACACTCCGTACCAAGCTGAAATTTCACAAGGTCGTCTTGAGGCTTTGTTGAATTATCAAACGGTAGTGTCATCGTTAACAGGTATGGAGTTAGCCAACTGTTCGCTTCTTGACGAAGGTACAAGTGCTGCAGAGGCTATGATTATGATGTTTAACACTCGTTCGCGTAAAGCAGTTAAAGAGGGCAAAAACGTTCTTTTTATCGACGAAAACATCTTTCCTCAAACACTTGACGTAATTATTACTCGTGCAGAGCCTCTTAACATTGAGGTTATTGTTGCCGACTTTACAAAAGATTACGATAAATCGAAAGCTTTTGGTGCTATTGTTCAATATCCTGCTGCTTCGGGTGAAATTAGAGATTACTCTGCTTTCACAAAAGAGGCTCACGATAACGAAATGATGGTTACTGCTGTTTGCGATTTATTAAGTCTTGCTGTTCTTACTGCTCCTGCCGAGTGGGGTGCCGATATTGCTGTTGGTACTACACAACGTTTTGGTATCCCTATGGGATTTGGTGGTCCTCACGCTGGTTATTTTGCTACTCAAGATAAGTTTAAGCGTACAATGCCAGGTCGTATTATCGGTATTTCGGTTGACCGTCATGGTAACCAAGCTCTTCGTATGGCTCTTCAAACACGCGAGCAACATATTAAGCGCGAAAAAGCTACTTCAAATATCTGTACTGCTCAGGCATTACTTGCTACTATGGCAGGTATGTACGCTGTTTACCACGGACCTCAAGGTATTAAGCGTATTGCTATGCACTCGCACAACGCAGCTATTGAAATTAACAATGCTATTACAAAATTAGGATATACTCAGAACAATAAAGATTTCTTCGATACTCTTGAAGTTTCTATTCCTGCTGGTGTATCTATCGAAAAAATTAAGGAATTAGCTCTTGAGAGAGAGATAAATTTCTTTTATACAAAAAACAATACTGTTAAAATTAGTACCGACGAAACAACTATTGAAGCTGATATTAACAAGGTTATCGAAGTATTTGCTATTGCTGCTGGCAAGCCTGCATTTACAGTTGATGCTATTGGTAACGAAGTTGCTTTCGACAGCAAATATGCTCGTAAGTCGGATATCTTAACAGAGAAAATTTTTGGCTTGTACCACTCAGAAACTGAGTTAATGCGTTACATCAAAAAGCTTGAGCGTAAAGATATTTCTCTTACTCATAGTATGATTCCTCTTGGATCGTGTACTATGAA
>Ga0193962_1001652_pt1 | contig 10297 bp, 13 predicted proteins | sample FB_5_MG_FD_140335 | JGI IMG/M metagenome (GOLD analysis project Ga0193962, IMG submission 140335) | Microbial mat bacterial communities from the Broadkill River, Lewes, Delaware, United States - FB_5_MG | ecosystem: Environmental > Aquatic > Freshwater > River > Microbial mats | place: USA...
CGTGTTCTTGACACCTTCGTCCTCCGATAGAATGTTCCTTTCGATTCCCCACATATCGGTAGAGAAACGCCATTGACTCTTACTCCCAGTAAACTGAGAAGGCAACACTCTGCCTCCTTCGTCATGGGTTGGCCCACTTGTTGGGTTGTTCAAGTGGTTTATCATCATGATATAAATAGGCAGTTCTTGCATCAGGTCGGACATATCTGACATGATCTTACCAAGAACCGTGTTCTGTTGTGATGCGTCATATTGCACGACTAGTGCAGAAATAGGATCAATACAGAAGTGCCTAACCCCATCGGCATACATGAAGCGTATCGCCTTGAGGATCATCTCCCACTCCCCGTTGAAGAACCTCTTATCATATATCAAAGCTTTATCCTGCAGTCTTTCCGCATGGTACATCGCTTCGTCAATATTGTACTGTGCTCCGGGTAGATGAATACGCTGATTCATTTGGTAGCCAACAAGATTCCTCAGTGTAAGCTCCTTGGACTCCTCCAGACTGAAGATTCCTATAGGCAGCTTATGGTGAAACATGATGTGTTCCTGTATGCCTCGCACCAGTGTAGACTTTCCTGCACCAGCGCCAGCTCCTATAGATAATACTTGATGAGGTACTATACCATAGGTCATGTAGTTTAAGTCCGACCATGGGTAACTGAGGCCCATAGGAACGAACTCCTTTAGGCTGTCCATGATATCTGCCACTTGTACAATACTGGGTGGCTTGTACTTCTCTGCTTTCCAGAAGGCATCAACAAACTCATCCACCTTGCCCTCAGTTAGCATCTTGTTTGCATCCTTCTCGCTGGTCTTCATGACTAGTATGTCAGGGAACAAACTAACAACTGACTCACAGAATTTACTGCCAGCAACGTCATCGTCTGGGTGAAGGACTAATATAGGGACCTTCTCTAGGAAGTCAACGTTATCCAAGATGTTCTTCATAGAGGCACCATCCATACCGGACAAACATTTAACTTTCCACTTGGACAACATCTGAGAAGCACTGACAGCGTCCACCTCACCTTCTGTAATAAGAACCCTCTTAGGAATCCTGTCATCTAAGGTAAGCATACCGAAGAGGTCTTTCTTCTTAGCTTTCTTACTGTCCTCCCAGAAGAACTCTTTGTCCTCTACTACTCTTATCTTACGAGTCCTAAGCTTTCTCTTAAGCGTGACCGGATAGTACTGTTTAACCACTTCTCCATCCAGCGTATCAAACGTGACTCCATAAGATTCCCAAGTCTCAGCTCTAACTCCCCGATAGTCAAGGACCGTTTGAAACTCTGCATTTCCTTCTCGTGCTTCAGGCCGATTATTCTTATTCGGTCTTTGTTCAGTGCGTCTATCCGAGAATTCCTCTCCTTCAAATAGATCTCCAGACGACCTACCTCCGCTGCCAATTCGTTGACCTTCCGGGACCTCTCCTTGTTGGACCACTCTCTCTGCCTTAGCTGGTTCTTCTGATCGGATACTTTCTTCTCCAAGTGCCTGATCTGTATATTTTTCTCCTTGACCGAGCATACCTTCGAGGCTGCTTGGAGTATCTCCAGCGGAGTCTCCTCGTTGTGTATCATGTGAGCTAGAATCCTCGCTTCTATCCCCGCTAGATCTATCCCCAGTACCTCCGGTTGTTTCATCTGGCAACTCTGGGTACTCGCAGGTTTCTTCGGCAGGTCCATTACTCCAGTCACCATCATAAATGGGCTGGTTGTTCTCCCGGTCATTGTCGTAGAACACATAAGTTCTCTCCTTGTGAGCGTCTATTCGATTACAACACCACCTCTCCCCGTCCTTCATTAGAAACAAGTGGTCTCCTTTTTCATCGCGTCCATTCTCCCTGCATACTGGGCAGGGTTTATTCTTTACTGCACTCAAATATCTCCTCCTTAGATTCATACTCTTGGTAGAATCCTATTCTATCTTCAGCAAGCCATTCGGTTACCTCTACCTCAACCCATTCGACCTTATTGAAACCCTCTTTGACAACCTTCATGACATGCACTACGGCTGGCTCAAAGAATCTCCACCACTTCTTGTCGGGGTTTTCAACAGTAACCTCTTCAACCACTGGGGCTTCCCACTTCTTAATTGGTTTGTTCGTAGTGAAAGTCACTTCGATAAACATCTGGAAACCACCTCTGTTATCTCTCTTTTCCTTGTATCTTCCGGTTGGAGTAACATAGGATCTCTTAAAGGAAAACGACTTATAAAAACAGTCTCTATAATTCGACGGTTCTCTAATTGCTACTAATTTGTTATGATCAGCGTGAAAACAAGTTATCACAAACGGTGTCAGCTTAGTGTTAAACATAGTGTTCCTCCTTAGAAGTCTCTGAGATACTTTCTTAGTTTACTTGATTGTAGTTCCACACGGATATACCTGCAGACAAAACACCTGACGCACCATAAGACCAGTTCCTCGCGTTGGTACCGTAGGCAGGTACAAGATAATACTCGGTTATGTAGTAGACTAAACCCATGTAGATCACCTTAGTGATAATCATCCTGCCCATCGAAGGGTCGCTCCCATAGATAGGGTTCATCTCTTCGGCACCATTGTCAAGAGCATGTTGAGTACTCATTACGTCAAGTGAATGACCCATGATACAGAAAGAGAACATACCTATATTCCAAGGAGTCCAAGAAGTGTCAACATATGATATCTTCTGAGGTGGTTCTGGTGAGTAAGTGTTCCCGTTGAACTCTTCCATCAGTGCGTTCTCAGCGAATGCACTTTGAGCACAAGATCCCATGAGTCCTATTAAAAGTATAGCTATGATTAATACGTTTGCATATCCAAATGTCTCTTGAAATTTCTCTAGCATGATGTTCTCCTTGTGTTAATTGAAGTTTGATCTTTCGATATCCCAGTTGTTTCCACAACCGTTACAATATGCCATGTACGTTACCCCGCAGGAGTCCTCCGTGGTATCTCTCACTGGTATCTTCACCGCACACTGGGGGCAGTAAATAGTGCTCCCTTGCTGTGGCGTTGAGTGTATCTCTAAGCCTCCGGTCATCCCGAAGTTCCGAATTGTATTGCTCTTGTTGTGCAGTTCCATAAGAACCTCCATTTGTCTCTGTTTGCATTAGTAAAGACCATTCTCTCCGGCTTTAAGTTTCATACCTGAGAAAGTCATAGTCTTCTCGTCGAACTTACTCCTGAACTGCTTGTCGCGTCTAGCTTTGCGTATGCAGGAGTCCTTGAATCCATCACCTATAGAACTTCCAAGATAAAGATCTTCATCTCCAGCAACACACCAGACTTGATACTTCTGGAGGTACTGTTCCATAAAATCACCAGTTAAATTAATAAGTTACCAATGAATGGTAGTTACACATGATATAAAGAGTATAAGACAACTAAGAGTATTCTATTAGTATATACACTATGAGTATACTACTAAGGTATACTACTATATGACTTAATATAAGTATACTACTAATAGAACTACTCTCAGTGTTTAACCTACAGTAGTGACTTCTCTAATTCATCCAGTTCAGCCTCTGTCAGGTTCTCGAGAGCTTCATCGGACTTCTTACTACGGATCGCTTGAATCTTCTCCAGCTTAGCACGATTAGCTTTCTTGACCTTAAGCTTCTCTGCTGCAGCCAGTCGTTCACCGATGATAAACTTACAGATCTCCAACTTGTCTGAGAGTTCCTTAGACTTGCTGGTAGGAGTCGCGATGAATGAAAGCTCTTTGGACTCTTCCAGTTCCTTATGCAGGTTCACAGCGATACCATCTAAGTAAGACAACCCGATAGCCCAGAGGTCCTCCACATTGATCTTACCTTTGGTTGAATTGAATCGGAACTTGTTCTTAGACGCTTTGATAAATAGATTGTTCATGATGTTTATCCTTTTGTTTTATCTATGTTAATGTAAGCTGAGTCACACAAAGCGTGAACAGCGAGTCTTTCAAGAGCTGAAAACTCCGGGTCTAGTATTGACTTAACCTTTATTTCCTCTATGCACTGGTCTATGAAAGCTTTCTCATAGTATGTTGAACTCTTGAAGAAGATCCTCACAAGAGGAAGAGTACCTTGGGGCTTCAGTGCTTTTTTAAGAGCTGATAGTATATCTCTTTGTAATCTCATGTGGATCTCCTGTAAAGTCTCTGAGAGACTTATTTGAATGATACTAAATACTTTCTTCCATCAACTACTACTTCAACACACTCCTTAATGGACGTACTGAAGCCTAATCCCGAGAGCTGATCATCTGAATACTGTGTCATCATCTTGGAACCCAAGAGTTCAAACACCTTACGGTTGTCATACAGTTCTGGCCTGAGGAACTCATTGAAGAACCCACGGACACCTTCGGGACTCTTACACGATTCTAGAATAAAGAATAAGTGTCTGTTACCCTTGGTTTGTCCGTCCCAGAAGTTCGGAGAGTTGAGTACCATGTTGACTTTCACATATGTCTCTGACTGTACTCCCCACATTTCCTGAGAGGCCGACCCTCGGACCATACCACTGACATTGTGGACTCCTTTCTTTTTGGAGTACTCAAAGGTTGCCACCTGTGTCATACCTATCATTGCCTGTTTGGTTTCAAAACTCCACGTTACTCCGTCGAATTCCAACTCTACAGCACAACCTGTGTCTATGTTTTCTCTGCGACTATACTGATTGACTTTAATAGTATACTTACCTTCAGCGATACCGGATAGCATAGGCCAAGTGACGTTCTCTACAGCTTCTCTGGATTCCTTATTAGGCACATTCATATCTACATCCAGTTTGCAACCTGATAGGAAATCCTTCCGGTTACTATGATAGATGGTCAGATCAGTTGGAAGATCAATGTGAAGATCCAAGTCGTCATAATTCCACCAACCCAACCGGACATTCATCGCACCATCTACTTGACCACCTTTGGCTCTCACTCTCTCTTTGATACTGTCAGTGACATCGCCTTTGTAGGCCCACGAGAAGTTGTTATCCCAAGGGAAGAGTCTACCAGAACCTGCATGTACAGGTGCCACAAGGCTCATGAAGTTCTTTGAGAGACGGTTTGATACAAGCAGTTCAATATCTGTTGCCTTCGGAAGGATATTCTGAAGGAACTCATTGATGTCAATCTCTTTGGCAGCAGTGCGATTACGTCCATTGGCTTTAGACTTTGCCTCAGCTTCAGCAATCAGGTCACCAAAAGGGTCCATAGCTACCTGAGTCTCACGGTTAGCAAAGAGAACGTTATTGATAGTAAGGTCCTCTGCGACTGCAAAGCGACGACTTAGTGCGTCAGATAAACCTAACTTTTGTACCTCAAACTGAGCCTTTTTGATCATCGAAGGTGTTACTACTGCTTTTGTCCGTTTGTAGTTCTGAGGGGCAACCATGGACTCATAGCGCCCTACTGCAGACTCTATGTCCATACCATCGGACAGATTGAAAACCAAGGAACCTATACTACTGTTCTTGAACCTGCAGACTTCCTTATGGTCTTGAGAGTTCTTCCAGAAGTATAAATCTTGGTCAACTGAAGAAGGCGCATCAAGCCACTCATTGTACAACTTCCCGAACTTCTGAACGTTACTCCTGAACTCTTCTCCGCGATAGATAGTCGGCAGCAACTCCAAGACTGTGTCAATTGCATCACCTCTAGCTTCTAAGAAAGATCTCTTAAGTACTTTGTAACCGGATTCTGCTTGACTTCTAACAGTTCCAGCTACACCCTTCCTGACTACGTGCCGACTGTCTATCTTGCCAAAGTAATGGAACCACTCTTCGGTGAAGTCTTGGTTAAACGTGGACTTCTGCCCGAGTTCCACACTGTCAGGAGCACAGAGTGTTCTGATAGGTTTACTCTTTACGTACTCACTCATCTTCTTACAGACTTCGTCATAGTAACCACCGGGGGCGATATCCCAGATGCTAATCATTTCGTAAGTATCCTGCAGGATAACCACCATACTACCGTAGCGACGAATGAAGGATTTACAACAGTTACAGTCATAAGCTCTTCTCTCTCGGAACATCTCATTGGTTCCCTCGGGGAAAGAGTTCATGTATACGTCCCAGATCTCGTCCTTGGTGGTATCCGTGATGAAGAGAGTATTGGAAAGGCTCATGATGTTGATCCTTTGCATCATAGCGTCTTGCATAATATTGAAGTTTGACATAGTGTTTCTCCTTGGTTTAGTCTCTCAGAGACTTTTAGAATCGGGGATCTCTAAACTCTATCCCAACAGCATGAAAAGGGAATCCATCTTTAGTCCACTCGCGAAACTCTACTCTTAGAGGTAGAAGCTCTCCGAGTACGTCTTGCAGGGATTTATCTTTGTTATCCAACCAGAACTGATGCCTTTTGTCCACACTCCAAGCTGGAATCACCTTGAACCTTCCAGCGTCGCACTTGCAGTGGAACTCTACGAGGTACAGTATAGGAGTCCCTACACCAACCCCTTTACGCCTCTCATAGGTGATGTGCACTACTTCGAACTCTTTGTCCATCACTGGTTTCCATTTGAGCAGGTTCTTGGTCCGTTTGAATTCATAGGGAGTTCCCCACTTACGAACCATGAGGCCCTCGAAACCATCATCAAGGAACCTCTCATACTTCGGTTTGAGGTCCTTCAGGAACTTAATGTCATACGTAGGAGTCCAGATTAGGTACTTTGGTTTTCCGTAGAGATCTTCATACTTAGCGAAGCCCTCTTTTACCTTTTCCTTTCTGATCTCAAACCCTTCGTCAGTCACTAAGTCATACAACCAGTACACGAAGTCTCCTGCATGTTTGTTCTGCGGGTTCCTAGCAGCTCCAGAGATTTCTGGTGCAGTAAGACCATCTATGTACAACTCACCATCAACAGAGGCTCCCACTATGTCAGCGAACTGTTTGAGTTCCTTGTGCACATACTTGACAGTGTACTCTAGCATTGATTTGCTGTGCAGTTTGTTACTCTCCCAGTTATACAAGGCACGACAACCATTGATCTTCGGTTGTACACTGAACATAGGTTCGAGAGGTTCCTCAGGGTTGTACTCCTCAGCTTTCATCGGCTTGAATAACACATCAGCATTCAAAGCAGATTCCTTGTCTGGATGATACCCTTCACGGATCTTCTTGACCACTGTGTTTTCCATCAAGGCTACAGCCCTGTCGAATGCACTCTTAACTTTACTAGATTCAATCGGTTTACTTCGGTTAGAGAGTTTACCTTCGCACAACCCCGAGATGACCTTGGAGTAGGCCAAATCAGGATCTTCTGAGCGAATTACTTGGCATTCCCATTGCCTTAGTTTACCTTTGGAGTCTTTCTTAAAATAAACTCCTGAGTTCTTATTGGTTATCACTATATATTTCCTTCTTTAGGATCACAACGGGACCATGGATTGCACTCACTTGTCGCCCTTCTGACAACATAAGCATCTTAGCGCTTTTATTCTCTGGACTCGCAGTGACTCCAATTATGGTAGCCATGTACTCAGTCGGAGAGTAAGGTCTGAGACGTATCATCTTGTTTGTCTGTAGGATCTGCTTGAGGTCTTCATAAGTACACTCTTCGTCATACTTAGGGAGGTACACTACATCGCCATGTTCATTAATAGTTCTTGTCGCCATACGTAATTGCTCCTATTTGCTATTCTTTGGGGTGCTCACTGCACGATTACACTGAATGGTGTTCTACAGTACTCTCTTTGACAATCGGTGCCTCAGGGAGCCGTATAACAGGTTTTTCCACACAGGAGTCAGCCCCTTCTTTCGCCATGGTCATCATATTGGCTACGTTGGAGACTTTACGAGCGTCTTCCTCTTTGGCTTCAACAGATGCCTGAAGGTCTTTAAGGGATCTACGCATGGCAGCAATCTCAGCGATCTTCTTATACTTAATCGCATCGACTTTTCTCTGAGTTTTCTTCATGATCTTCACTGCGTCATCTGCAGACTTCCAGAAGAAAGGAACCCACGCTTTGAATCTCTCGGCTAATGCTATTGCTTTGTTTAGTGTCTTAATCATTGTATTACCTTTGGTTTTGTTTGTTTAACTGCTTGTTAAAGTCTCTCAGATACTTTTAGAGGCCGAAAGGACAGCTCGCACCGTTACCTAATCCAAGTGGAATATCCATCTCTTCAACCATAGCTACTTCATCAAATATCCCAATCTCTTTAGCTTCCTTGAGGTATTTCAAGAAGATAGGAAAACGGTTATTGTATTTCTCTTTGAGAGAGTTGTTTCGAAGATAGGATTCTCTGAACTGTGGGTCCATAGGTCCGTGAAGACAGTGGAGAGCTATTTTGTGGTCTTCCTCTCTTACAACACTGATGCCAATATAAGGGTCTACACCAGCGACGACTCCTTGGTAAATGTTACCACCAATGCTATGGAAAGTGACCTTCATCCCCATGAACCCTTTGATGTCAGCTTCTACGATGTTAGTGTTAGGTGTCCAGTATTTCATATTGTTACCTCTTGTTTGATTTGAAAACGTCTCTGAGAGACTTTAAGTGAACAACCAGAGAATCCAGTTGTACCAACCATGTGCTATACCTACAGGGAAGAAAAGCAACCCCATTATGAACAGCACAGCAGTATCACTCTTAGCGCATACGTACCAATGAGTACCAAGGCCACCTATACAGGCAAACACTGTGAGTACGATAGACATAAGGAAAACACTGGCGGAACTAGGCAATTTGTACTTCATTTTTTATACCTCTGCGTGTAAGATATCAGGCAAGAGCAATTACGTGACTATGGTTAACCTTCCGTCCTACCAAGTGTTCTCTGAGTTCTTTGATGGATCTCCCCCAGTAGTTCCCGACAAACTTCTTGCCGTACAGCACTCGGAACATTTGCCCTCCGCGCCTTTCTTTGGACTTCTTATGAAGGAACTTGCTGTAAGCCACTTCGTCAGCTTTCAAGTGAGCCTCTTCAGCTCTCCTCATGTTACCCAGTTTCTCAGAGCCTTCATTAGGGACTCTCACTTTGACTACCTCTTTTACTACTTCCTGCTTTTTCTTCGGTTGCTTTCTCATAGAATACCTCTTAAAAACGATTCTTTGGTGGGTACATTGAACGATAAGACTCACCCTAGTACGATTGGATGGGTGAGCCTTAAAAAGTCTCTCAGAGACGATCTGAGCGTTTTATCCAGAGAATGGACAACTGGCACCCGTTGGATTGGAGTCCCAAGGGTTTACACCGTGTGATCTATCACCTGAAACCTCTGCAGCTTTCTTATTTGGCTTTTCAACAGGGAACTTGCCAGCGACCAAACATTCACGAAGAGCTTCCATATTCGCAGTGTACCATTCTATAGGATAAGGGTCATAAGTCTTACCAGTCTTAGAGTGAGGGCCTTTCAAGCACTTGATATACCGCTCATCTCCTCCTACTTCAACCAAAGTACAACCCATGTCGAAATCAATCGCCTCAACAACTGAGTGTATATCTGGCATACCTTTTACCTCAACTACTACTTCGAGGCCACCGAACACAGAGTAATCCTTATTGAGTTCTTCATAACGCTTTTTCAAGGCGTTTAAGATACCCAAGGCGTAAGTTCTTCGGAACCTTTCCTCTTTTTCACAAAATGATATCCAAAGAGAATTCTGCAGAATGTCTCCATCTGAACCATAGACGCACCCGCCTTTGTTGCAATTAGGGTGATCCCAGTGATTCACCATGACACACTGTGAACAATTATCTTTGAACATCCCGTCATGACACAGTACACACCCACAGTCCCACATGTTAGGGTTAAAAGTTTCCCCTTCATGCTCAAAAGGTGCACTCTTTGTAGTAGAGTTTCGCCCCTCGGAGACAACCACTTCCCAGTGAGCTATCGCTATTTTAAGGTTTGAGAGGTTATTCATGTGAATTTCAATGTTTCCCTTGATGATTTCTTGAGTAGCCATAGTGTTTATCCTTTTTGTTTTAGTCTCTGAGAGACTTTTAGAGTATGTAATCTACGAAAATCCCTAACAACAATGCCACCAGAGGCACTGTGAGTATTCCGAAGATATAAGCTAGTATTACCTTCATTGTTATCTTACAGTAAAAAATGTGGAACCGTCACGAGTCCAATCAAGTCCTTCGTCAAACACGGTGGATGCAGGAGTAGGTAATAGTTTCCCACCGAGATCCGAGAATTCCTCAGAGTTAATATTCCAGAGGTAAGCATCTCGTTCTTCATTTAAGAGCATTACACAGTTTTCACCATGAGTACTAGCGAGTTCAAGTACTTTGAACACTGTGATTCCGTCAGCTCGTACAATGTAAGAATTCTCCATTTGACCTTCCCAACACCCTTGTACCTGTTTGAC
>Ga0193962_1001657_pt1 | contig 10275 bp, 8 predicted proteins | sample FB_5_MG_FD_140335 | JGI IMG/M metagenome (GOLD analysis project Ga0193962, IMG submission 140335) | Microbial mat bacterial communities from the Broadkill River, Lewes, Delaware, United States - FB_5_MG | ecosystem: Environmental > Aquatic > Freshwater > River > Microbial mats | place: USA...
ATTGTTTGAAGTCAACTTTCCGGGTTTAACAAAAATTGCAGTTCGTGTTCGTCAAATTACCGAAGGTCAATTTGATGTGAACCAAATTATAGGTTTTCATGAAAACACTGTTTTGGTTACCCAAAGCGATATGAATCATGCGAATGAAATATTCAGTTTTGATTTAAAGAAAAATTCTTGGAAACAAATTACCAATATAAATACAGAAGTATATTCAAAATTAGCTTTACCAAAGGTTGAAAAACGAATGGTAAAAACCACCGATGGAAAAGAGATGTTGGTTTGGGTTATTTTACCTCCAAATTTTGATGCAAAAAAGAAATATCCAACACTTTTATATTGTCAAGGTGGACCGCAAGGCGCATTATCTCAGTTTTATTCATTTAGATGGAATTTTCAAGTAATGGCTTCACAAGGTTATATTATTGTGGCTCCAAATAGACGTGGAATGCCAGGTCATGGTGTAGAATGGAACGAACAAATTAGTAAAGACTGGGGCGGACAAGCAATGGACGATTATTTAAGTGCTATTGATGATATTGCGAAAGAATCTTATGTTGATAAGGAACGATTAGGAGCAATTGGCGCAAGTTATGGTGGTTATTCTGTGTTTTATTTAGCTGGAATTCACAAAAATAGATTCAAAACATTTATTGCTCATGCCGGAATTTTCAATACACAAAGTATGTATGGAACTACAGAAGAAGTATTCTTTACCAATTGGGATATGGGTGGCGCTTATTGGGAAAAAGAAAATGTTTCTGCACAAAAAGCAGTTAACGAATTCAACCCAATTAATTTAGTAAACAACTGGAATACGCCTATATTCATTATCCAAGGAGCGAAGGACTATAGAGTTCCTATTGGACAAAGTCAAGAAGCATTTCAAGCAGCACAATTAAAAGGAATTAAGAGCCGATTTATGCTATTCCCTGAAGAAAATCATTGGGTTTTAAAACCACAAAATGGGTTGGTTTGGCAACGCGAATTTTTTAAATGGTTGAAAGAAACACTTTAAAAACACAAAATCAATAACAATTTCAAGTTTCAAACTTGTTGTTGATTTTTGAAATTTAAATTTGTACTTGAATATGATGCCATTTGAAGAAATTGAGTTTACTATAAAAAAGTTTCATGATTTAGAAATGACTATTGAAGCGGCTGAATTTTTAATTAAAAACTACGAATTAGAACATCCTAATTTTAAAGGTTTTGAATTGAGGGAAAAAGCCGAGCCTAGTTTTATATTGTTTACAACCGAAGGTGTTTTTGGAAAACCTCAAATTATTAGAATTCCCGAAAACACTTTTGAATTTCCATTGGTTTTAAATCTAAACTTATTGGCACATGAAATGTTGCATGTAAAACAAAAAGATAAGATAAGTATTGTTGAAGATAAAAACGAACGCGAATGGCAGGCTTATTATGAAAATTTATTTCACAAAGAATTTCCTTTAATTCCTGAATTAACTGATTTTCATAAAAAAGCATTTGCCAACAAAGCATTAGAATATTATAACCGAATGGGGGAAAATTCAGAATTACAATTAAAATATAGAGAACAGAAAAATGAAGTTGAGCAATTAGTTTCTTCACAATAAAAAAAGTCCTGCAATGCAGGATTTTTTTGTTTTTATATTTTGAATACTAATAACCTAGTTTCGCTCGAACACGTTGTAAAACGCCATTGGCCACTTTACTTGCTTTTTCAGCTCCTTTTAACAACAAAGCGTCTACTTCTTCTAAATTGTTAATGTAGTAATTGTATTTTTCTCTTTCGGTAGCGAACTTTTCAACGATAAGTTCAAATAATTCTTGTTTTGCATGTCCGTATCCGTAGTTTCCACCTTCATAATTAGCGCGCATTTTTTCTATTTGAACTGGAGAAGCTAATAGTTTATATAAAGTAAAACAATTACAAGTATCTGGGTTTTTTGGTTCTTCAAGTGGTGTACTATCTGTTTCAATAGACATTATTTGTTTTCGCAAAGCTTTATCATCTAAAAATATATTGATAAAATTATTTGCCGATTTACTCATTTTTCCACCATTTGTTCCTGGAATAATCATAGTTCCTTCGTCAATTTTAGCTTCAGGCAAAACAAATGTTTCTCCCATTTGATGATTGAAACGAGAAGCCACATCGCGGGTAATTTCTAAATGTTGTAATTGATCTTTTCCAACTGGTACTAATTCTGCATCATATAATAAAATATCGGCCGCCATAAGCATTGGATAAGTAAACAAACCTGCGTTAACATCATCTAATCTATCTGCTTTATCTTTAAACGAATGTGCTAATGTTAAACGTTGAAACGGAAAGAAACAACTTAAATACCAAGATAATTCGGTAGTTTGCGGAACATCTGATTGACGATAAAAAACCACTTTATTCACATCTAAACCACAAGCTAACCAAGCCGCAGCAGTACTGTAAGTGTTTTCGCGAAGCGTTTTTCCGTCTTTAATTTGAGTAATTGAATGTAAGTCAGCAATAAACAAAAACGGTTCGTTATTAGGGTCATTTGCCATTTTAATTGCCGGAATAATTGCTCCTAATAAATTTCCTAAATGTGGAGTTCCTGTACTTTGAACTCCCGTTAATATTTTTGCCATTTTTATATATTTTGTACAAAAATAGGTTTTTTACCCAAATGGTAAAAGAGTAATGCTAAAAGGTTGAAGAATATTGCTATTTTTGACCTTCATATAAAAAAGGTAATTAGTTTGTGCTCTAACCCTGATGGAAGTGATAGCTTACTGAACTTGTTTCAGTAACTAAAACGAACAGCAGGAATGTAATTTAAAAAATGCCCGAAAGTTGGGTTTTAAAATATTGTAAATGAAATTATTTAAAATAGTCTTTTGGATTCTTTGGCGCATTTGGTTTTATGTGTTGATAATGGCTCCTATTATTGTTTTATTCCCAGTTCTATTTGTTTTGGTTTTATCTGACAAAACCTATCCTCAGTTTTATAAAGTTGCTCGTTTTTGGGGAAAATTAATTTTATTTGGAATGGGTTTTTACTATAAAATTGATTTTGAACAACAGCTTGAAAAAGGAAAAAGTTATATGCTTGTTACCAACCACACTTCGATGACAGATATTATGCTGATGTTGGCAGTTGTAAAAGATAATCCTTTTGTTTTTGTAGGAAAAAGAGAATTAGTAAAAATTCCTATTTTTGGTTTTTTCTATAAACGTGTATGTATATTGGTTGACAGAAGTAGTAGTAAAAGTAGGTTTAAAGTGTTTGAATTGGCTCAAAAAAGACTTCATCAAGGATTAAGTATTTGTATTTTTCCTGAAGGTGGAGTTCCTGATGATGAAAGTATAGTTTTAGATACTTTTAAAGACGGTGCATTTAGATTAGCTATTGAGCACAAAATTGCTGTTATACCTATGACATTTGCCGATAATAAAAAACGTTTTTCGTTTACTTTTTTAAGTGGAAGCCCGGGAAAAATGCGCGTAAAAGTTCACAAAGCAATAGAAACTCAAAACCTTGTTATTGAAGACAAAGGAAAAGTAAAAGACGAAGTAAGAACTATTATTTTAGAACAACTAAATACTTTTAATAATTAACTAAAAAAAGTCTCGCAAATTGCGAGACTTTTTAAGTTTCAAAAGTATGGGATTTGAAACAAACTTAACTTAAGCTTAACCAACAAAGCTTAAAAACTAAAACTTATCCCAGAATACAATCCTATAAAATAAGGCTTGAAATTTCCAGAATCATTACTAAAAGTATTGATTTGGTATTTAAACATTGGTTGAAAATTTGCTTGAAAAGATTTCCAAAACGCATATTTAAAACCCAAACCGACATTACTACTAAAATGTATATTGTTTAAATTATTTGCTTTACCTATTTCCATTTCTGTTCCATTTGAAACCAATGATACGGAATTAGAATTTAAAAAAAGAGTACTCATTCCTCCTACTAAATTAATTCCAAATTTTTTATCTAACAATTTATAGTTTAACTCTAATGGAATTTCTATGTAACTAATATTTTGACTTAAAGAACCTGTGTTGTTTTGAACGTAATTTTCAACATCATTGCTATTACTCATTGCTTGTTTATTGGCTAAAATAATGTTTTCACCATTTCTATTTCTTTCTATTGTTTTAACATTATAATTTACAGAGCGTAAAGTGGTTGTGTAATAAACATCGTTTGTTGAATAATTAAAAGCTAATGTATTTACTCCTGATTTTAAACTAAACTTATTAGACATTTCATATTCTAGACCTAAACCAAAACTTAATGAATTTTCATATGATTTAGAATTGTCCTTAAATTGCTCATCTATAGCCGAACCACTAGATGTTGAATTAAAATAAACAGGCGAAGCGTTTGTGCTAACCGCCCATTTATTTCTTTTCTCTTTTTCTTTTTCATCAGCATCTTCCCCTTCTAACTTTTCTTTAAGCAATTTCTCCAATGGGTTTTCTTCAGTTTCAACTGAAGCCAAAAGGATACTATCTTCAACTGCATTTGCAATTATATTTTCATTCTCTATTAATAGAGAATCTGTTTTTTCTATACTTGATGAGTTTTCTGAAACAACCATTTCATTATTAATACCTTTATTTGAATTTAATAACTTAAGTTTAGATTTATTAATTAAACTGTTGTTTTCTCCCTCTTTCTTATTGAAAACCAACTGACTATCCTCTTTAGAATTAGCATTTTGCTTTACAAACAATTGTTCGTTACTCTCAATATTTGATTTATTTTGTGTTTTATCATTAGTTACTAAATTTTGGTTTTCACTAATAGAATTTAAACTATTTACAAATAATTGATTATTGTCTTTTTGGTTTGATTTTTTTTGCAATTTATTATTAGTTGCTAAACTTTGATTTTTACTAATAGAATTCGAATTGTTTTCGTTAACAGATAATTGTTTATTATTTGATTTCGTTTGTGTTTTATTATTGGTCACTAGACTTTGATTGCTAAACACTTCTCTTTTATTGATAGAAGGTTTATTGTTCTTTTTTTGACTTTTGTTTGAAACGACTCCTCTATTTGAATTGCTATTTATGGTATTGTATGTGTTTTTATCCAATTCTTTACTATTGACAGAATTCTTGTTCTCTAAGACAACATTGCTGTTGTTGTTTAACATTTTTTCATCTAACAAACCTTCGCTTTTAATTGACGTTGGATTTAATTGATTGTTGAATTCGTTTCCTTTTGTATTTGCTTCTACGTTTGAAATAGAATTTTCATTTATATTATCTGAATCATTATTTATTAAACTTGTGTCGTTTCCTTTATTTATAAAAACAAAAAAAACAATTGCTAAAGAAGCAGCTATTCCGCTTGTCTTAAACCAAAATGGGATAACTCTTTTTTTCTTTTCTTTTTTATTTAAACGTGCTGCAATATTATTCCAAGAATCTGAAGGTGGGTTGACTTCAAAATCTTTAAATTTTTCTTGAAAAAGACGTTCTAAATTTTTACTTTCTTTCATTTTACTTTGGGAATTGAAGATTGCTCATTCAACTCTATCTTTTCTTTTAATATTCCTTTTGCTCTAGCTAAATTTGATTTAGACGTTCCAACACTTATTCCTAACATTTGTGCTATTTCTTTGTGTGAATACCCATCCATTACATATAAATTAAAAACTAACCTATAACGGTCTGGTAATTCTTGTATTATTTTGGTTAAAAATTCTATCGAAACAGTATCATCTTCAATTTCCAAACTTGTTTCGTCTGGAATGTTTTCTGAAATTATTTCAAATACATTTTGATTTCTATATTGTTGTAAAACATAATTTATTACAACTCTTTTACACCAACCTTCAAAAGAACCTTTAAAATCATATTTATCAATTTTTTCAAAAATCAACAAAAAACCTTCCTGTAAATTATCTTGAGCTTCTGCATAACTTCTCGAATACTTAAGACAAACTGCAAAAATTTTAGGACTTAGAGTCTTATAAACCTGCTCTTGTGCTTTAGTATTTCTTCTTTTACAGTCATTTATAAGTTGCTCTATAATCACCTATGATTTACTAATTAATCAACAACAGGAACTTCTACTTCGAGAAAAATATCTTCTCCGCTTGTATTTGTTCCTTGCCAAAATTTAAAAATATATGATCCGTTGTTTGTTACATAAAAATACATTGTTGCTTCAACTAATTCTTGTTCTAAATCTTGACATGAAGAGCTTTCGCTTACAATGCTTTGTACTGCTATTGTTCTAATATTTAAATCTTTTTCATAATAAAACCCATTAAACCCATGACAAGTTGTTGGTTTATAATACCAAACTTTTATAGGATGTGTTTCACCTAATATAAATGAACTAGGGAGCTCAACCTCAACAACAGGTAAATTTTCATAATGAACATTAGGTCCGTCATCTTCAGGACTACATGATATTGTTAAAAATATAAAGCTTAAAAGCATTAGTATTCTTTTCATATACTTACATTGTTTAATTTACAGATGCAAAATAATTAAATAGGTTGCGTGTAAAAACAAAAAAATCACGTTTTTCAACGTGATTTTTTATTTAACTATTTTTTTCCTTCAAAAATTCTTTAATTTTTAATTCTAATTCATCCATTAGTTCTGGATTATCTTTAATTAAAGATTTAACTGCATCACGTCCTTGCCCTAACTTAGTTTCTCCATAGCTGAACCAAGAACCACTTTTCTTTACAATTTCGAATTCAACTGCTAAATCTAAAATCTCTCCTACTTTAGAAACTCCTTCTCCATACATGATGTCAAATTCTGCAGTTCTAAAAGGCGGTGCAACTTTATTTTTTACAATTTTAACTTTAGTTCTATTTCCTATAACGTTATCGCCATCTTTAATTTGAGTAGATCTTCTAATATCAACCCTTACAGAAGCATAGAATTTCAATGCATTTCCTCCTGTTGTAGTTTCTGGACTTCCAAACATTACTCCAATTTTATCACGTAATTGGTTAATGAAAAATACCGTACATTTCGTTTTGTGAATTGTTCCGGTTAATTTTCTTAATGCTTGAGACATCAAACGAGCATGTAATCCCATTTTAGAATCTCCCATATCGCCTTCAATTTCACTCTTTGGTGTTAACGCAGCAACTGAGTCAATTACAACAATATCAACTGCTCCCGAACGAATTAAACTTTCTGCAATTTCTAATGCTTGTTCTCCATTATCTGGTTGTGAAATAATTAAATTATCAATATCAATTCCTAATTTTTCAGCATAAAAACGATCAAAAGCATGCTCTGCATCAATAAAAGCAGCAATCCCACCTGCTTTTTGCGTTTCTGCAATAGCGTGTAATGTTAAAGTCGTTTTTCCTGATGATTCAGGACCGTATATTTCAATAATTCTTCCTTTCGGATATCCATTTACTCCTAATGCAATATCTAAACCTAATGATCCTGACGAAATTGTTTCTACTTCTTCTACAGCAGAATCTCCCATTTTCATTACTGTTCCTTTACCATAAGTTTTATCAAGCTTATCTAATGTAAGTTGTAAAGCCTTTAATTTAGCGTCTTTTTCTGAACTCATTTTCTGTATATTTTTCGTAAAAATACTTCTTTTTTTTATGGAAACAAATATTGTTAATATGTTTCCTTTTAACCTTATATTTTGTCTAACTTATATAAATTCATACCTTTGCAAAAATATTTTTCTCACTTAAAACGTTTATAGCATGCAACTGTATAACACCTTAAGCGCAGAAGAAAGAGCTCTATTAATTGATGAAGCAGGTAAGCAACGTCTTACACTATCTTTCTATGCGTATGCCAAAATTGAAGATCCTAAAAAATTTCGCGACGAATTATTTATTGCTTGGAATGCACTTGATGCTCTAGGCCGAATTTATGTTGCCAACGAAGGAATTAATGCTCAAATGAGTGTTCCTGCCGATAATTTTGAAGCTTTTAAAGAAACTTTAGAAGTGTATGATTTCATGAAAGGGATAAGATTAAATGTTGCAGTTGACCAAGACGATCACTCCTTTTTAAAGCTAACCATAAAAGTGAGGCATAAAATTGTTGCCGATGGATTAAATGATGACACTTTTGACGTTACTAATAAAGGAATTCACTTAAAAGCACAAGAATTTAATAATTTATTAGAAGATCCAAATACTATTGTAGTCGATTTTAGAAATCACTACGAAAGTGAAGTTGGACATTTTAAAGGAGCTATAACTCCAGATGTAGAAACATTTAGAGAAAGTCTACCCATTATTAACGAGCAATTACAAAACCATAAAGAAGATAAAAATCTTTTAATGTATTGTACAGGTGGAATACGTTGTGAAAAAGCAAGTGCGTATTTTAAACACCAGGGCTTTAAAAACGTCTACCAACTAGAAGGTGGAATTATTGAATATACACGTCAAATAAAAGAAGATAAAATTGAAAGTAAATTCATTGGTAAAAACTTTGTTTTCGATCACAGATTAGGAGAAAGAATTACCGACGATATTGTTTCTCAATGCCACCAATGTGGAAAACCTTGTGATAATCACACCAATTGTTTTAACGACGGATGCCATTTATTATTCATTCAATGTGACGAATGCCAAGCCGCAATGGAGAATTGTTGTTCTACCGAATGTTTAGAAATCACCCATTTACCTTTAGACGAACAAGTAAAGCTAAGAAGAGGAAAGCAAGTTGGAAATAAAGTTTTCCGTAAAGGAAAATCTGATGCTTTGAAATTTAAAAATTCTGGCGAGCTTCCAAATAAACCTTTAGCAAAGGTAATAAGTAAAAACATTCGCCAAAAAATAACCGTTAAAAAAGTATTAGTTGGAAAAGCCGAACATTATTTCACAAAATCAAAAGTTGCACAGTTTTTAATTGAAAACAAAGAACTTTCTGTTGGCGACAAAATACTTATTTCAGGTCCAACAACTGGAGAACAAGAATTGACAATCACTACTCTTTTTGTAGACGGAAAATCTTGTGAAACATCAAAAAAAGGAGATCAAATTACTTTTGAAGTGCCTTTCAGAATTCGCTTATCGGACAAATTATATAAAATTTTAGGATAATGACTACTTCTGGAAAAATTGAATTGATGGCGCCAGCTGGAAATTTCGAATCCATGCAAGCCGCTTTAGATAATGGTTGCGATTCTATTTATTTTGGTGTCGAACAATTAAACATGCGAGCTCGTGCAACAGTAAATTTCGTTTTAGATGATTTACCTGAAATTGCTCGTAGATGCAACCAAAAAAACGTTAGAACCTATCTAACCTTAAATACTATTATTTACGATCACGATTTATCAATTGTAAAAACACTATTAACAAAAGCCAAAGAAGCAGGAATTACAGCGGTTATCGCTTCTGATCAAGCGGTAATTATGTCAGCCAAAACAATGGGAATTGAGGTGCATATTTCTACCCAATTGAATGTTACCAACATCGAAACCGTTAAATTTTATGCTTTATTTGCCGATACAATTGTACTTTCTCGAGAACTGAGTTTGCGTCAAGTAAAAAAAATAACGGAAGATATTGAGAAAGAACAAATTAAAGGCCCAAGTGGCAATTTAGTTGAAATTGAAATCTTCGGTCACGGAGCTTTATGCATGGCGGTTTCGGGAAAATGTTATTTGAGTTTACATTCGCATAATTCCTCTGCAAATCGTGGTGCTTGTAAACAAAATTGTAGAAAAAAATATACGGTAATTGACCAAGAATCTGGCTTTGAAATAGAAATGGACAACGAATACATGATGTCTCCAAAAGATTTATGTACGTTAGATTTTCTAGATCAAGTAATTGATTCGGGAATAAAAGTATTAAAAATTGAAGGTCGAGGTCGTGCTGCTGATTATGTGGCAACGGTTATCAAAACCTATCGCGAAGCAATTGATTCTTATTACGAAGGAACTTTTACCAAAGAAAAAATTAGTATTTGGATGGAAACTTTGTCAACCGTTTACAATCGTGGTTTTTGGAGTGGTTATTATTTGGGACAAAAATTAGGTGAATGGTCAGATAATCCGGGTTCGAGCGCAACTCAGAAAAAAGTATATGTTGGAAAAGGAATGCATTATTTTCCAAAATCTAATATTGCTGAATTCAAAATTGAAGCTTACGACATTAAAAAAGGAGATAAACTTTTAGTTACAGGCCCAAGTACAGGTGCACAAGAACTAATTTTAGAAGATTTTTTGGTAAACGATTTAGCTTCCGAAAAAGCATCAAAAGGAGACAGTTGTACTATGAAAGTGCCGTTTAGAATTCGTTTATCAGATAAACTCTATAAAA
>Ga0193962_1001661_pt1 | contig 10265 bp, 8 predicted proteins | sample FB_5_MG_FD_140335 | JGI IMG/M metagenome (GOLD analysis project Ga0193962, IMG submission 140335) | Microbial mat bacterial communities from the Broadkill River, Lewes, Delaware, United States - FB_5_MG | ecosystem: Environmental > Aquatic > Freshwater > River > Microbial mats | place: USA...
ACTGTGCAGGTACAGCCCACAGGCCAGATCCAGCATTCCAGGGGCTGTCCGGTGGTAACATCGCCGAGTTTGTGATGGTCCACAATACCCAGGACATTGGCTTCGCCAAGATCATCAGGCAATTGGGTCAGATCAGATGTATCAACCAGGTAAACATCTTTGCCTGCATAGCTTGTGATAACTTCAGGGGCAGCCAGACCAAATTTGTCCAGGACAAATTTGGATTCAGGGTTCAGTTCGCCCTGAACAGACGGTGCGATGTCTTCACCAAGGCTTTTTTTCAGATCGGCCAGTGCGATGGCTGCTACTACGGTGTCGGTATCCGGATTTTTGTGACCAAATACGAGAGTTGACATAAAATCTCCTAAAAAGTGTTGTTGTCAGGTTATAACGCTCAGGGATGACATCCTCAACCGGTAGCCATCCAATTTTTTTAACTTTAATACCACCTGGTCTTATAGAATTAATCGCACTTAAGCTCAAGTAAAATTTGAAAAAAGATCTGCCGGATCAGGAATTGAACGGTATGTGCAAAGACGAGGCTAATCGGAATGGGGATCCCGCAGTTCCCTGCGCAGCACTTTGCCGATGTTGGAGACCGGAATATTATCTTTGAATTCAATGATCCTGGGGCGTTTGTATCCTGCCATATTTTCCTTGCAAAATGCCATGAATTCTTCCTGGGTGGCAGTCTGACCTTGCTTGAGTTTGATGACCGCTTTTACGGTTTCACCACTGTGTTTGTTTGCTACCCCGATCACTGCGCACAATTCAACCTTGGGATGGGTATATATAATATCCTCTACATCCCTGGGGTATACATTAAATCCGCCCACGAGGATCATATCTTTTTTCCTGTCCGTGATCAGGATATATCCATCCTCGTCAATGTGGCCGATATCCCCGGTAAGAAAATAGCGTTTGCCTTCAATGGTGACAAAAACGTCCGCATTGGCATCGGAATTGTTCCAGTATCCTTTCATGACCTGGGGGCCGCAGGCGGCCACTTCGCCGTCTTTGCCCCTGGGCAGTTCCTTTGTGGGATTCTCAAGATCCAGGATTTTTATGTCCGTGCCGGGTAATGGAAATCCAATGGAACCTATTTTTCTGGCTTCCCGCTTGGTGGGGTTGGCGGACAGCACAGGCGCGGTTTCCGTCAACCCGTATCCTTCAAAAATAACAGCGCCGGTTTTTTTCTCAAACTGGCGGCAGACATCCGGGGGCATGGGGGCTCCCCCTGAAAAACAGCCCATCAGGGAAGACAGGTCATACTCATTAAGCTTGGCATGGTTTGTAAAGGCCACAAAAATTGTGGGGACGGCCGGCATGAGCGTGGGGCGGTATTTCTGGACTGCCTTGAGGACATCCGTGAAGGGGGGATTGCCTGTTCTGGGGTCCGGGATGCATACCAGGCTGCTGCCGGAGCCTGCGGCGCACAACATGGCCACGGATATGCCGAAGCTGTGATACCAGGGCAAGATGCCCAAAAAACAATGGTATCCCCCGTAATATGCCTTTTCCAATGGTTTGTTTTTACCGTGGGACAGCCTTAGATATTCCATGATTGCGGTCACCTGGTAGGTGAAGTTGATGTGCACAAGTTCCGCCCCCTTGGGGATGCCGGTGGTGCCGCCGGTGTACAGCATGACAGCGGTGTCGTTGACCGGGTCAATGGTGATGTCGGGCGGCTCGGGTTTGGATTGGGCCACCATGTCGTCAAACATGATATGTCCGGGTTCATGGTGGTCGGCCTTGGGGATTTTGCCTAACAGGCCGCCTAAAAACCCCTGGAGTTTCGGCAGATAGCGTTTGATATTACAGACCACTATGGTTTCGACAGCTGTGCCTTCAGCAGCCTTGACCGTATTGGGGTAAAAGGTGGGGTGGTCCATGCAGAACACCATTTTTGCAGTGGAATCATTAAGCTGCTGTCTCAATTCCGAGGGCGTATATATAGGATTGCAGTTTACGGCCACGGCCCCGGCCTTCGTGATACCGAAAAATATTTCAGGGAAATGGGGCAGATTGGGCAAGAATATTGCCACTTTGTCCCCTTTTTTGATGCCTTTTTTTGCCAGGGAATAGGCGATCCGGTCAGCCGTATCTTTAACCTGGGAAAAGGTCTTTTTTGCCCCGTTGAATATGGTGAAAACTTGATTGGGATAACGGGCTGCCGAATCGTCCAGCAGTTTGAAAATCGGATAGTGGTAGTCGGTGACATTGTGCGCAACCCCCTCGGGCCAAAACGGGGTGTTCCAGGGACCGGCTGCAGTGTTTGCCTGGTTTGTCTGATCTGCCATGGGACCTCCTTTTTATTTTTTATCAACCCGACTGCCGACAAGATGGCGTATATCTTTACTCTTGTAATAATAAAGAAATTTTCTTATTTTATCCATCGCAACTTTATATTAAACGATAGGAATTCCAAATGAAAAAAATGATGATCAGCACCTTTTTCGGTTATCGGCGTAAAAAAAGAAGTTAAGGGATTCCTATGCTGAGCGAAGCATTTGCCGGTGGAAATTCCATTTTCCACCGCCTTGATCCGAGGTTGCGGATCGTGTTTGCCACGCTGTTTTCCTTCCTGTTGGCCGTTTCAAAATCCTTTCCCACTATGGCGGCAGGGCTGGGGCTGTCAATGGTAATGATATTGTTGTCCCAAATCCCTTTAAAAAAAGCGTTAAAAAGACTGGCAGTGATCAACGGGTTTAATCTGGTGCTTTTTGTGCTGCTGCCCATCACTTTTGAGGGGACGCCACTGTTTTGTATCGGGCCTTTGGACTGCTCTGTCCAGGGGGTGATTCTGGCTGCCCAGATTACAATTAAATCCAATGCTATCCTGTTGGCCTTTCTTTCACTTGTGGCCACCATGACCATTGCCACTTTGGGGAACGCCTTGAACCGCATCCACATGCCTGAAAAAATTGTATATCTGATGCTCCTTGCCTACCGGTACGTGTTTGTGCTGGAGCAGGAATACCTGCGTCTGGCAACAGCCATAAAAGTCAGGGGATTTGAGCCCAAAACCAATTTGCACACCTACCGGACCTATGCCTATCTTTTTGGGATGCTGCTGGTTCGTGCGACAGCAAGGGCGGACCGGGTATACCAGTCCATGCTCTGCCGGGGATTCAAAGGCAGATTTTATTGCATCCACGGATTTTCATTTTCCGGCCTGGACCGGATCGGATCAGTTGTTCTGGCATTAATTCTGATTGTACTGGGGAGTATGGAATGGCTGAATCCAATGCCTTTCAATGTGATGAATTTTTAATTGATCTGGAAGACGTAAATTTCTCTTATCCGGGTCAAGGACAGGTTCTGGACGGTCTCAATTTTCAAATGCGCAAAGGGGAGCGGTTGGGCCTGATCGGCCCCAACGGTAGCGGCAAATCTACGTTTATGCATTTGCTCATGGGTCTGATCAAACCCGATTCAGGTTCTGTTCGGTTGTTTGGGCAGCCCATGGAAGGTGAAAAAGATTTCAAACAGGCCAGAAAGCGTCTGGGATTTGTTTTCCAGAATGCGGATGACCAGCTGTTTTCCCCCACTGTCATCGAGGATGTGGCATTTGGATTGCTGAACAACGGTAAAACAGCCAAAGAAGCAGTGGCATTGTCAAGAAAAATGCTCCAGGCCCTGGATCTTGACGGATTTGAGGACCGCATCACATATAAGCTTTCCGGCGGGGAGAAGAAGCTGGTGTCTCTGGCCACTGTATTGGTCATGGAACCTGATGTTCTGCTGTTGGATGAGCCCACTACCGGTCTGGACGAGCAGACCGTAAAGCGGATAGTCGATCTACTCAATGAGTTGGATATGGGATATGTCGTGGTGTCCCATGAATTTGACTTCCTTGCAAAAACCACCCGTGACATCTTTGCCATGAAGAACGGACAAATCCGTTTTCAATGCACATCAGATCAATTCAAACCGGCGGACTGATTTCGGGATGATTTTTACATAAAGACGGTTAGGCTATTGATTTTCATCTGCGACGGCGTTAATTAATAGGGTTGGATATCATATTGCCTTGGGTTTTTGGGGCAATGAAACATATACGGACAGTGAAAACAAAGATAACTTCTAAACAGAAAGGTAAAAAATGACAGACCAAAGAATTTTCAATTTCAATGCCGGACCTGCGGCCCTGCCTTTGCCGGTCCTTGAAGAAATTCAGAGCTCTTTTTTGAATTTCAGCAATTCAGGCATGTCCATTACAGAAATCAGCCACAGATCTCCCTATTTTGACGATGTCATTAATGATGCCGTCGAACGGACCAAACGTCTTTTAGGTCTGGATGACCAATACCATGTTCTTTTCCTCCAGGGCGGTGCATCTTTACAGTTCGCCATGCTTCCCATGAACTTTCTTTCCGGGGATCAAAGTGCCGACTATGTTAATACCGGGACCTGGTCTACAAAAGCCATTAAAGAAGCAAAAATCCAGAATAAAAAACATGTGGTCGTGGCCTCTTCCGAGGACAAGGACTTTTCATATATCCCTGAAAATATCCCCTTCAGCAAAGATGCAAAGTATGTCCATATCACCTCCAACAACACCATTAAGGGCACCCAGTTTGCCGATTTTCCCGACACCGGCGAGATTCCCCTTATTGCGGATATGTCATCCGATATTTTTTCACGTCCCCTTCCCATGGAAAAATTCGGCATGATTTATGCCGGTGCCCAGAAAAATTTAGGGCCTTCCGGTACCTGCGTGGTGATTTTGCGCAAAGACTTGCTGGAGACAGCCAATGCGGATCTGCCTTCCATGCTTAAATATTCCACCTTTGCAGAAAAAAATTCCATGTACAATACCCCGCCTTGCTTTGGGATATACACAATTGATCTGGTGCTCAAATGGATCGAAGAGGAGATGGGCGGCCTTGAAAAGATGGAAGCGTTTAATAAAGAAAAAGCAGGACTGTTATACGATTTTATGGAGGCAAGTAATTTTTACCGGGCCACAGCAGCCCAGGGTTCAAGGTCTCTGATGAACGTAACCTTCCGTCTGCCCAGCGAAGAACTTGAACAAAAATTTATAAAAGAGGCAACAGCCAAAGGACTTGGCGGGCTCAAGGGGCACAGATCTGTCGGCGGATGCAGGGCATCCATTTATAATGCCGCCACCATGGAGGGAATTAAAGCCCTGGTGGAATTCATGGGAACGTTTCAAAAGGAGGCCAAATAATGAAGGTACTGATCAGTGATAAAATGGACGAGTCCGGCATTGATATTTTCAGAAACCAGGAAGGCATAGAGGTAGATGTCAATACCGGTCTTTCCCCCGAAGAACTCAAAGAGATCATTGGGCAATACGATGGCTTGGCCATCCGGAGTTCCACCAAGGTGACTGCGGATCTGCTTGAATCGGCAAGCAACCTTAAGGTTCTTGCAAGGGCCGGTATTGGTCTGGATAATGTGGACATTGATGCGGCCACCAAAAAAGGGGTTGCCGTCATGAACACCCCCGGCGGTAACACCGTAACCACAGCCGAGCATGCCATTGCCATGATGATGGCCCTAACCCGGAATATCCCCCGGGGTACTGCATCCCTGAAAGCCGGGCGCTGGGATAAGAAACTGCTCCAGGGCCGGGAACTTTTCAACAAGACCCTGGGCGTCGTGGGGTTTGGGAATATCGGCTCCATTGCCGCAGGCCTTGCCAAAGGGTTGCGCATGAACGTCATTGTGTTCGATCCCAATATATCTTCGGAACATATTGAAAAGGCCGGGTTTGAATATGTGACGTTGGATGAACTCTATGCCCGGGCGGATTATATCACCATCCATGTGCCTAAAATGGATGCCACCATTGATTTACTGGACGCCCAGGCCTTTGAAAAAATGAAGACAGGCGTCATGGTCGTCAACTGTGCCCGGGGCGGCATTATCAATGAAGATGCCCTGCATGATGCCATCCAGTCAGGAAAGGTGGCAGGTGCGGCCCTTGATGTATTCTCCGTTGAGCCCCCGAGTGCAGACCATCCGCTGCTTCTGCTGGACCAGGTGATTGCCACCCCCCATTTGGGCGCATCTACCAAGGAGGCCCAGACCAATGTGTCCGTGGCGGCTGCCAACCAGATTATTGCCTATCTGTTAAACGACACAGTGATCAATGCCGTGAATGTACCTTCGGTGACCGGGGATGTCTTAAAGCAGCTTAAGCCCTTTCTCTATTTGGTGGAGAAAATGGGGAAAATGCAGGCCCAGATCACCAAAGGCGGCGTGCGTGAGGTCCAAATCGAATATATTGGCAAATTTCCGGATCTTGATCTCAAACCATTGACCATTAATGGAATCAAAGGTCTGCTCAATGAATATGTCAGGGACGAGGTCAATTCGGTTAATGCCATCTCCCTGGCCAACGAGATGGGCATAAAGATCTCCGAATCCACCGCCAAAGAGGCCGGCAACTTTCTGAACCTGGTCCGGGTGACCGTGATCACGGATACCGAGACCAATGTCCTGGAAGGCACCATTTTTGGAAAGGATGATGCCCGTATTGTTAGAATTAATAAATTCCGCTTAGAGGTCATTCCCGAGGGGCACCTGGCTATCATCCACAATGTGGACAAGCCCGGTTCCATCGGCTCCATCGGCCTGAAATTAGGCGAGCACAACATTAACATTTCCAGAATGATGGTGGGTCGTGAGGATGACGGCGATAGAAATATTATATTCTTAAGAGTCGAGACCCCGGTACCACCTGATGTGGTCAAGGAGATCGAAGACCTTGAGCTTGTGGTCAGTATGACCAACTTTGAGCTTTAGAGAACTAAGTTATTCGTGAAGTGCTATCGGGGTCGGGATATAAACAGTCGATATTCCGATTCCGATAACTATGCTAAAACAGCAGGCAAATTATAAACAAATGCCGATCACCTTGCCCCCGGGAGAAGGCGCTATATTGACAACCTAAACAAAAATATCGAACAGGCTTGCCGGGCAATTAAAGATGCAGACGCACTTTTTATAACTGCCGGTGCCGGTATGGGTGTTGATTCGGGTTTGCCTGATTTCAGGGGAGATGTCGGTTTCTGGAAAGCTTATCCACCCATAGCGAAATTGGGTAAACCGTTCAGTGAAATGGCAGACCCTGTCTGGTTTGACAAACAGCCTGAAATTGCCTGGGCGTTTTATGGGCACAGGTTGAATCTTTATCGCGAGACAATCCCCCACCAAGGCTTTTCAAAATTGCTTGATCTGGGAAGACGCAAGCCGTACGGATATTTTGTATTCACCTCGAATGTTGACGGGCAGTTTCAAAAAGCCGGCTTTGACGATGCATTGATTGAAGAGTGCCATGGCTCTATCCACTATCTTCAATGCACTGGGCCATGTTCCAACGACATCTGGAAGATTGGGGAAGAAAAAGTCAATGTTGATATGGAAGCGTTCAGGGCCACAGGCGAGCTGCCCAAATGTAAAAACTGTGGAAGACTGGCACGCCCCAATATTTTAATGTTTGGAGACGGGGACTGGATATCGCATCGCACCATTGAACAAGTGGCTCGTTTGCAAAAATGGCTTGAAAAGCTCAACAGCTTCAATGCAACGGTGGCTATTATTGAAATGGGAGCAGGCCTTGCCGTACCCACGGTAAGATATAAATCCCAACGAACCGGCCGGAATTTAAATTCAACCTTGATACGCATCAACCCAAGGGATTACCATGTGTGCCAAGGCGCAATCGGCCTGCCGCTTGGCGCCAGGGAAGGCATAAACCGGATTTTATGTTAATGAATAAGGATGATTATCCCAAAGCCGGCCTACAAAGGCTCTTTCAAAAAGGGGCCGACAATTTTGTACTCTTGCATAAAAAAGGAAAAGCTGTCGCCTTTCAATCAAATCAGAACGGAAATGTTCATATCATTGATCGTCAAACGGATATTGATTTCAGCTCGACAGGTCTCTCATTACTTGATGATGGTTGGAAATGTGTTGGGCCGGGATTGCAATACAGCTGGTTGTTTGAATAATACAATTGATTGGTATAAGAATGGCCTGTCTAAATCTGAATGCCATATCTTAAGTTTGCTTATGGCTTTGGTTCTTTTCCCAATAACGAAAGTAGTCAACACCTTTAAGACATATACTTTGTTGAGTATGCATTGAAAGTAAAAGCTGATTCCACCAAGCGTTTAATGTTGAAGAAGCTTCTACTTATGGCAATCGAAAACGAGTGGATATCAGATCCAGGGTTTAGACATTTAGAGAATCATAGTGACAGTAACGAATGGTGTAAATCCATCTATGATGATTTGCCAGATCTTAGGAATAATCAAGCACACGGTTTGACATTTTTAGTTGGAGATTGTCTGCATCATGTTCGAATCTGTGCAGATTTTATTAATCAGCTGTTCCCCGCACGAAAAAAGACGTAACAAGCTGGTGCACGGGAGCCTTCCTGGCTCTCCAGCCCCCGTGCCCTGCGTCGTTAAAGAGCACATTTATATCAAAATACACCATCTCTGATTAAATCCTGGAAAAGCGACACTTATGTCTATACAGGCTCGCCCAAGCCTATCTGAAAGCAGTATTCAATAATAGAAGCATTGTGGGTGGAAGCTATTTCAAATTTTTCACTGAAGACTATGTCAAAAACGAAATCTCCAGCCGCTAAATTCAAAACCCGGTATTAATAGTCCAGATGACCAACTGATCAACGTCAATCCGCCTTTTGATGTCTGCAGTTTCTCTTTTTATGAGGATGCACAAATTGCCGAGATCGCCGAGCAGGAAGCACGTATTGTGCTGACCCGGGTTTTACAACTCCTCCTGAATCTATTGATTCAGGAGGAAGAGTTGAACAAACTATAACATTTCAGCAATCTCTTTGCCGTAGGCTTGTGCGGTTTCAACGCCGTCTTCGACCCAGGATGCCTTGATCATTAAGGGGCCGGATGCCATTTTCATTTTAAAAATATAAGTCATTGTGTCAAATATTCTTTTATTGGCCTGGCCGTCCCATCCATACGCACCAAAGGCGCCTCCCGGCTTGCCTTCAAGTTTTGCGCGCTCAGCCATGAATAAAACCTGTTTCATGGGAGGCAGCATTTCTCCGTGATAGGTGGGGGAACCAAAGACATAAGCATCGAACCCAGCTAAATCTTCTTCGGTTTTTATCTGGTTGGCGGTTTTAACCTGTACCTGGTGCCCTGACTGACGCACACCCTCTGCGATTAATTCTGCTATTCCCTTTGTTTCGTCTACTCTGGATGAATAAACAACTAGTATGGTTCCCATTCTTTTATCCCTATTTTTATTATTTGAGTTTATTAGTGATCTAACTGCTTAATTTTTTTGTTTAAGTTAACGACATTGATTGATTATGACATGGGGTATATAATCAAAGGTTATAACAAAATAATATAAATTCATGACAGAGCCAAGAAAAAATTAGCTATTTTTAAAATTTAGACTTGATAAAATTTAAAAAGTCTGGAAATCTACAACTTTTTTTATGGACTTTTTTAGATCTTGTCTATGTAGATCAGAAACAAGGTGTACAGGAATTTATGGGTTTATTTAGATTAAAGGGATTTCCGGGAACCGGCAGTTTCCCTCATGGGGTTCACCCACCGGATAATAAAGCGTTGTCCGCCAACATGGCTGTCGAAGTTATGGATACACCTCGGACGGTGACCTTGCCGCTGCTTCAGCATCTCGGTGTGCCCTGCAAGCAGATTGTGAAATCCGGTGAAATGGTTAGTTACGGGCAGATGGTTGGTAAGGCAGAGGCTTTTGTTTCCGCCTCAATCCACGCTCCCATTGCCGGAAAAGTGAAAAGAAATGTAATGGTGACCCTGCCCAACGGCAGGCGTCTTGAAGCCCTCACCATCGAGGCGGACGGGGAGCAGATCCCTCCGGAAAGAATCTGGGAAGAGGTGAAATTTACACAATGGCCCAAGGACGGCTTTTCCGATTATGCGCCCATGGACATTGTGAACAAAATTAAGGAATCCGGCATAGTGGGGTTAGGCGGAGCGGCGTTCCCCACCCATGTCAAGGTGATGCCCAATGATACCCGGGTGATTGACACTTTCGTGGTGAACGGGTGTGAGTGCGAGCCGTATCTGACCTGTGACTACAGGCTTATGGTTGAGGCGCCTGATGTTATTGTGACCGGAGCGCTTCTGGCGGCCCGGGCTGTCTCGGCCAGGGAAATTGTCATTTGTGTTGAGGACAATAAACCCGAGGCCATAAAACGGCTTCAACATGCGGCCCAACATACCGTGGTGAAGGTTGCCGTTCTGAAA